>Ga0233425_10000877_pt1 | contig 72604 bp, 60 predicted proteins | sample Watercolumn_Towu_2_FD_181712 | JGI IMG/M metagenome (GOLD analysis project Ga0233425, IMG submission 181712) | Freshwater microbial communities from Lake Towuti, South Sulawesi, Indonesia - Watercolumn_Towuti2014_140_MG | ecosystem: Environmental > Aquatic > Freshwater > Lake | place... | reverse complement strand
CCGAGAGCCGAACCCTGTCTGCTCGTCTCGCGGACAACAGTCCGTTCAAATCGAAAATCCAAAATCGAAAATGCTGATCGCCCTCGGCGGGATTCGAACCCACGACCTGCGGTTTAGGAAACCGCCGCTCTATCCAACTGAGCTACGAGAGCCGACTCGCGGGCGACGATTCTGATCGATCAAAGTCGCCACGCGGACACTGGATTGACACCAGCCTCACCTGATTGGGTTCAGGCGAAGCCGGTGGGACAACCGTATCAAATCGAAATCGCCAAAACCGTGCAAGATCACGGGAGGGCGAGGCTCCTGCCGAGCCGCAACGTGATCCCCCGCGAAAACCGGCTCGGCCGGAGCTTCGCCCTCCCAACCTGAGAATGCCTTTCATTTCTCCGCTTCTGCCGTAATGCAGTACAGGAACTTCTCGCCACGCAGGAACAGATCGCGACCGGCGAGGGCTGGCGAAGCGGCGAAGATGTCGTTCAGTTTGTTCAAGGCCAGCGGCTGCGGGTTGTCGCCATGTTTGACCACGATCGTGCGGCCTTCGAGGTCGGAGATGTACACGCGACCGGCGGCGGCGACGGGTGATGCGTAGACATTGCTGACCCCGGTGAGCCGGAACGACCCCGGTTGGTTGGCACCAGTCTGCGCGTTCACGCGCGTCAGAACGCCCTGGTAGTGTGCGTGGAAATAAAGTGCGTCTCCGTACACGAGCAGCGACGGCACGTACGGCGTGGTCCGCGAACGGCTCCACGCGACCCGGACGCTCCCCGTGATGTCACCGTCGGCTCCGTCGAGTCGCACCGCGAGCAGCGACTGCTTCTCGTAGCTGCTCCCGGCGAAGACCATGCCGTCCGCCGCCACGGGGGACGCCACGATGTTCGACGACAACCCGCCGCACTCCCAGATCACGCCGCCGGTGGCGAGGTCGTACCCGCGCAGGCGATTCGTCCCGTTGACAATCACCTGCGGCTGGCCTTGATGTTCGACGACGATCGGCGACGACCATGAAGTTTCCTCGGGTCGCGACACTTTCCAAATCTCGCGGCCGGTCCGCTTGTCGAGCGCCAGCAGGTAGCACGGGCCATCCTGATCCCAGTTGACAATCAGCGTGTTGCCGTGCAGAACGGGGGACGCGCTCTCTCCGTGACCGTGTTTCGTCTGCATCTCGCCGAAGTCATCCTTCTTCCATTTCAACTCGCCGTTGAAACCGAGGCAGTACAGTCCGTGCGAACCAAAAAACGCGAACAGGTGCTCGCCATCGGTCACCGCCGAATTCGACGCCAGGCTGGCAGTGTAATGCCCGCCCTCGTGCGGCAACTTCTGATGCACCGTGCGCTGCCAGACGATTTTCCCGTCGCTGCGGTTCACGGCGATGACGAGGAACATGTGACGATGCGTCACCGGCACGCCGTCGTGTGTGCCCGGAGCCGTGCTGTGCCGCGGAGGCAACGGGTCGCCGAACGGCACCGCCGTCGTGACAAACACCCGGTCGCCCCACACGATCGGCGTCGAATGCCCCTTGCCGGGCAGTGCCGTCTTCCAACGCACGTTCTCTTTCTCGCTCCACTCGATCGGCGGATCAGCCTCCGGCGCGACCCCCGTTTGCAGCGGCCCCCGCCAATGCGGCCAGTTCTTGTTCGACTCGGCTGACACATCGTCGGCATGTGCGGTCGCCGCGACGACGAGCCAACCAATCAACCACAGGCACGGTTGTCGAACTCGAAACATGGCAGACACCTCTCACTGACAAAGAATCTCATCCCTGGCCCATTCTACGCCGCGGTAGTCGAGTCCCGCCAATCCTGCATCCGTTTTTCGCCTTCGTTGACTTCGTTACCTTCTGTTCAACGACCTGCATTAACAGTAGCCAACGAAGGAACCTGAAGTCAGGAGGAAACGCTGACCGTGTTGTGACAGAAAGCATTGAGTTCCACCGCAGACTTCTCAGGGTTGGTTGAATCTCCGACAACGGTGGACCACAATCGAGATTGGTCAACGTCCACGCAGTGGCTGCGGTTGACTTTGGCCGGTGGGCCATGTGGTTCCTTGCGAACGGTCGGAGGTCATGATGCAACGCTCGATCACGTTGGTGATGGCGTCGTTGGCAATCTGTTTCGGGCATTGTTCGACCGCCGCCCGAGCTGTGGAGCTCGCTCCAGTCTCGGTCGAGGGTCAGCCGCTGGCAGCCAACGCGAATCGGCTGGCGCAGGCGTTCAGCTTTCTCGGTACGCCGCTCCCGAAAGACGTGACCGAGGCGCTGTCGATTGCGGCGAAGGAGCGCGATGCGGCGCGGTTGCAGACGTTGCTCGACCCGCACGTGCTGTTCGTCGTGTCGATCAATCCCGAGGCGAGGGTGAAGGTCGGCCGCGGCCCTGCGAAGGCCGTGCTGCAGCAGGCGGGGTTCACGCCCGTGGTGGTGAAGGTCATCAACGACAGCACGGTCACCAAGCGGCTCGGCATCACCAGCTCGCAATCGGGACCGGTCTACGCGGGCGTGGCCGATCTGAGCATGAAGCGCCAGCAGCAGCAGGAACTGCGGCGTAACGAAAACACCGCCGGCGCGACCGACCGGTTCCTGCACGTTGAAATGTTCGCGTCGCCGCCGATGACTGATACGCTGAGCGGCCTCGAAGTCGAATACGCCATCGCCCTGATCTACAGCAGCGAAGCCGGCAAGCGCGAAGCGACCATCGGGTTTGATGTGGCTCAGGGGAATCAGGATCTTGGATTTCGAGGCGAAACGCCGGTGCTGTTCGAGGTGCGTCCCGCGCGGCAGGTGTCGCTGAGCGTCCGCGACGCCGACGGCCAGCCGACCGTCGCGAAGCTTTTGTTCCGCGACGAACTCGGCCGCGTCTACCCACCGCAGCCCAAGCGGTTGGCTCCCGACTTTTTCTTCCAACCGCACATCTATCGCGGCGACGGAGATGTCGTGCTGCTCCCGCCCGGTCAGTTCTCGATGCAATCGAGCCGCGGACCCGAGTACCGCGTCGTCGAACGTCCAGTCGTGATTCCGTCCGACCGCGAAGCGACCATCCGCGTCGAACTGCAACGCTGGGTGAACCCGGCCGAGTTCGGGTTCTTCAGCGGCGACCATCACATTCACGCCGCGGGGTGTGCTCACTACACGAGTCCGACTCAGGGGGTGACGCCGCACGACATGTTCCGGCAGGTCAAAGGGGAAGGGCTCAACGTCGGCTGCGTGCTGACGTGGGGTCCGTGCTACGACCACCAGCGGCTGTTCTTCGCCCCGACGGCTCACGAAATCAGCGAGCCGCGCACGGTGTTGAAGTACGATCTCGAGATCAGCGGCTTCGGGTCGCAGTCGCTAGGACACGTCTGCCTGCTCAATCTGCGTGACCAGACGTATCCTGGTTCCGAAGGGACATCGACCAAGGGCTGGCCCACCTGGACCACGCCGGTGATGCGCTGGGCGAAACAGCAAGGCGGCATCACCGGGTATGCGCACTCCGCCAGCGGCCTGCACATCGACCCGCCGAAAGCGGCTCAGCGACTCATCGCCAAGGCCGACAAAGACGGGAACGGATCGCTGTCGTCCGCCGAGGCCGGTGACGTTTTGTTGCCGGAGCGATTCGCCGCGATCGACGCCGACCGCGACGGATCGCTCACCGAGCGCGAACTGACGCAGAGCATGGACCGCGCGTCTGACACATTGCCGAACCTCGCCGTGCCGGAAATGAACGGCGTCGGGGCAATGGAAATTTGCGTGACCACCGCCGAGGGGGTCTGCGATTTCATCAGCGCGATGGATACGACTCGCATTCAAGAATGGAACACCTGGTACCACATCCTCAACTGCGGGTTCCCGTTGAAGGTGAGCGGGGAAACCGATTTCCCGTGCATGGCCAGCCGGAACGTCGGGCAGGGGCGAGTCTATGTACAACTTGGCCGGCAGGAGCAAGTGGACTTTGTCGAATGGTGTGCCGGGTTGGCGGCGGGTCGGTCCTACGTTTCGGACGGCTACGCGCACGCTTTGCGCTTCGACGTGGCGGACAAAGCGCCCGGTACCGACGACGTGACGCTTCCGCGATCCGGTCGCGTGACTGCGAAGGCGAAGGTTGCGTTTGCGCCCGAAATGCCCAAGGCCATCGCGTACAGCAGCACAGTGCCTCCCGGCGGCCGTCGCGTGATGGGCGACACCGTGCTACTGCACGGCTCGCGATCGGACGAAATGGAAGTCGGCGGAGAGCGGCTGATCGAACTCGTCGTGAACGGCGTCCCCGTCGCGTCTCGGAAAGTCCCGGCGGATGGGCAGCCGCACGACATCGAATTCGACGTGTCGATCGAGCGCAGCAGTTGGGTGGCCTTGCGTCAGTTCCCGCAACTCCACACGAACCCGGTCAACGTTGTCGTCGCCGGCCAGCCGATCCGCGCTTCGCGCCGGAGTGCCCTCTGGTGCGTCGACATGACCGAGCTGCTCTGGCAAAACCGCGAGAAAAACATCTCCCCGCCCGAGCGCGACGCCGCCCGCGACACCTTCCGCAAGGCGCTCGATCGCTACCGCCAGATTGCCAACGATTGCCCCTCGGACAGTTGACGTGGCGGTTCAAATCGAGTCTTGTTTCAGCCGCACCTGCTCACAATGTAGCCGAGGCCCTTGTGGACTCGACCGAGTGTGATGCAACGACGAACGCCAGGCCACAAGGGCCCGGGCTACCAGTGACTCTCTCGAACTCAAAGGGCAAGACCATGCAAACGACCCCGCTGTTTCGAATCGTGATGTGCCTCGGCTGGTTGATGATTGTTCCCGTCGCCGCGAGCTTGGCAGACGAGCCACCGGCTCTGCCCAAGACGTTCGTGGACGGCACCGGGCCGGGCTGGAAGGAACTCGGCGAGGCGGATTTCGTCAACGTGAACTGCGATCCCGACACGTGGTCTTGGAAGGACGGGCTGATCCAGTGTACCGGCAAGCCGGTCGGCGTGGTTCGCAGCACGAAAGAGTTCACGAATCTGGAACTGGTCGCGCAGTGGCGGCACCTGAAGCCGGCGGGCAACTCCGGCATCTTTCTGTGGGCGACCGCAGAGGGGATGAAGGACTTGAAACCCAACGCGCTGCCAAGAATCGGCATCGAGGTGCAGGTGCTGGATCTCGGCTACGAAACGAACTTCGAGAAATCGAAGGGCAAACCGTCGGACTGGTTCACCAGTCACGGCGATTTGTTTCCCGTCGGCGGTTCCAAGATGAAGGCGCTCACGCCGCAGATCACGTACACGCGCGATGATGGATCGACGTACGTGGTCGGCAAACCGGACAGCAGCCGCAGCTTCCCGACCAAGCGTGTGACCAAGGGAGTCGGCGAATGGAACCACTACTACGTCCGCGCGGTCAACGGCGAAGTCGAACTGCGGGTGAACGGCGAGAAGGTCAACGGCGGCAAGGACTGCGAGCCGCGAAAGGGGTTCCTCTGCCTCGAATCGGAAGGCTCGCCGGTCGAGTTCAAGAACGTGCGAATCCGCGAACTGCCGTGACATGTCGTTCACTCGAACCTCTGCGCTCATCTGCGAAATCTGCGTTTTGAAGTTGGAACCGCAGAGGACGCGGATTTTCGCAGAGACGGACAGCGATCACGGTCCGCCGACCGGCGTGCCGTACTTCACCGCCGGCGCGAACGTGCGTTCCGTCCGGCTGGACGAGACGCGCCAGCGGTCGCCGGTGCGGCGAAGTTCGATCCGGCGCTGTTCGTGACGGTCGGCGAAGATCAGTTCCACCGAGATCGTCGCCGCGTCGGGGCCGTCGAACTGCACGTCGCTCGACACCTGCCCCTTCAAATCCTGCGCTCCCTGCCGGATCGAATCGGCGACCGATACCGCCGACTCCTGCCTCAGCCGCGATTCGATCTGCGCCGCGAGCGGCCCGGTGATGGCCTCGCGGTAGGCAGCGAGGTTCCCGGTCGCTTCGGCGTGCAGGAACGATTCGATTGCACGAGCGACCTCCGCGGCCGGTCCACGGTCGGGCGAACTCGGACTCGTTCCGTCACTCGCAGTCGCGCCGGCTTGGCTGTCGAGAGAGCTCGACGATGACGTCGCATCGCGATCGCCGGGCGACACGACGAGGATCGCACACGCCCCGGCAATCGCCAACGCGGCGGAGACGGCTCGCCACGGGGAACGTCGGGACGAAGAACAGCACACGGGCGGGGTGGCGGATTCACAAACATAGTTGGGTGCCACTGGCAGCTTGCTACCAGTGCGGATGTCGCTTGGATTCGCACGGGCGGACAAGCCGCCCGTGGCACCCGAATCGAATTTGAATCCTCCAGTGGTCATTTCTTCACGTTCACCCACACGGGACTGGACCAGGCGACTTGGCCGTCCTCCTGCACCAGCCGGTAGTAGTACAGGTTGGTCCCCGGTTCGGGCTGCATGTCAGTGTAGTTCAGGTCGATCGTCTGCTGCTTAGGTTCGCGGCTGTCGATGTACTTGTTGTTGCGGACGAGATCGAGCTTGGCGATCTTCGCGGTGCCGGTCGCCTTCAGCGTCAGCGACGGCAACCCGTTGGCGGCGAACTCGTCTCCCTGGAACCGGCCGTTCGCGCCGAATTCGACGATCACGTTGTCGGTCGCTCCGTACGTGTGCCGCTTGCGCATGCCGTCGAGGATCGGCTGGCGATCGTTCTCGGTGACGTAGATCATTGAAAAACTGATGTGCGTCGAACCGTGATCGCTCGACGACGTGGTCCCCAATCGGTAGCCCTTCGCGTACGCATTCCAAATGTAACCGGCCGGCTGAAAACCGCCGGGGGCCACGTCGGGAGCCTCGTTGCTCGGATGCACGCGCGGACCGTTCTCCGATTCGTAGCTGTTGCGGGCCCCTTGATAGATTTCGACGACTGGCTCCACGAGCGGGTCGTTGTCGCGCCAGTCGGTCCCCATCGTGCTGGTGCCCGACGTGTGCGACATGCACAAGCCCTGCGTGCCGCGGAGGTATTCGTACAGCAGCTTCGTGTCGTTCTCGACCACGCGGTTGCCGCTGATCCCCGGGAACACGCCGCCGTCGCCAATCCGAATCTGGAACGGAAACACCGGCACGCCGCGATACGCATGAAAAATGTTGCGGTGTCCGTTCGGGAAGGTCACGCTCCGCTCGTAGCCGTACAGCGGCACGAACCGCGGGGCGAGGTAGTACATGTCGCACGACTTCTCCGTCAGCCACCACCAGTACGGATAGTGCCCGCCTCCCTGATGGTCGGTGAGGCCGCCGAAATCCATCGACGCCACGTCGATCATGTAGCGATAAAAATCGAGGAACGATCCGTCGTTCCCCGGTCCCACGTCCCAACTCATTTCGGTGTGACGGTGCATGTCGCCGCGCACGATTTGATGCGGCTTCCCGTCGATCGTCACGCGGTGCGCCCGAATGGCCGCGACCTGCTTCGCTTCCTGAGACGCATTCCACGCTGGGATGCCGACGGGCACGTCCGGTGGCGTGTACGGTTTGAGGTCCGGCACGCCGGGTTCGCCGTCGGGCTTCGCGATCTGCTTGACGAGGGCTTGATCCTGGATCGGCCGGTGGTAGTTGTCCGACACGCGCGCGTCGGCCGAATACGCGACGAGCAAACTTCCGTCGCGAGCCGGAACGATTCGGCTGAACACGCTGATCCGCCCGATGCTCGCCGGCAGAGTCTGCATCGGCGCCCAGCCGTCTTTCGTGAGATGCGTCACGTTTTCGGACCAGCCGCGCTGCACGCGGCCCTGCGCGTTCGTCGCGCCGAAGATCATCTGTCGCACTCGCAGCCAGAGCCGGCCGTCGCGCCCCGTGGCCAGTTCAGCCGACGCGCTGTTGCCCCGGTTGGCTTGCGGCCCGAGATTCTGAGCCGGCAGCGCATCGCGCACGCTCGGCGCGGCAAGTACTTTTCCGTCGTGCCAGCAAGCGACCTGAACGGACCGCCCGCTGCCGAGCGTCGTCCCCTGATTTCGATTCTCGCGCTGCGGACCCAGCCAGTAACCTTGATCCTTGCCCCAGTTGGCTCCGCCTTGTTCCCACGCCACCCACACGCGGCCGTCGGGAGTACACGCCACGCTGGCGTGCGCTTCGTAGAAGCTCGATGTCGCGATCGGCACGATCTTCCCCGGCTTGCCGCCGGAGACGCTGGTGAGGAACACGTCGTAGTCGCCGTTGCGGTAGCTGTCGAAGGCGATCCACGCGGTCCCCTTCGCATCGACCGCGACGCGCGGATACCAATCACTTTCGTCGTCCGAAGTCACCGCGAGCGGCTTCGACCATTTCTCGCCATCGAATTTGATGTACGAAACGTCGCCGTTGTTCCGCGCGTGCGATTGCCACACGACGTGGATGTTGCCAGCCGCGTCGGTCGCGACGTGATGATTGATATCGGGCTTGGGATCGTCCGTCAGGCGCACGAGGTCGCCCCAGCGATCTTCGAGCAATGGCCGCGCGTACAAATCGAAGTTGCCGGTCTTCCCCCTAGACTGCCCGGTCTGCTCCGACCAGATCACCCACACGCGATCCTTCGCATCGACGGCAAGCTGCGGCATCCAGATGTCCGACCGAGCCTGAACCAGCGGCACGTAAGTGCGGGCCGTCCACCATCCGTCGGCAAGTCGCCGGTGAATGCGAATCTGATCGTGGCCGTCGAAGTAGGCGGCGTACGCGGCGAACACCGTGCCGTTGCTCGTCTCCGCGACCGACACAAAGTCGTCGTAGCTGTCGCCGCTGGAGAGGACGTGCGCGCCCCCTTCTGTCGCGGCGGCGGTCAGCTCGCGCAGGTACTCCGCGTTCGGCGGCGAATTCTTCACCCCCGCCGAAGCCCGCGCCGGCCGAGCCTGCTCGCCTTCCGCAGTCGCAGCGGCTGCGGCCGCCTTTTTCTTACCCTGATTCTTCTTCTTCGGCTGCGTCTCGGTCTGGTTTGCCTTCTGCTCCTGATTCAGAGCCGCCGACCCGGTGGGACCGGCCTCGTACATCAACACGCAGACCAACAGAACCGTCGAGGCGAGAGCAGGGAATCGAATCGGTTGCATGAGAAGTTCCCTTTTCGCAAAGGCGCGGCTGTCGCGTTGGAATCGTCACCGAAGCGGTGGACAGTCTACCGTGAGGACGCCACGCCGACCACGATCCGGGGGCGGGAGGGCGAGGCTCCTGCCGAGCCGTGGGGTCCGCTCGCGGCTCAGCAGGAGCTTCGCCCTCCCAATTCCTCTCCCCTCGCCCCCGTAGGGGGAGAGGGGTCGGGGGTGAGGGGCGGTCCGCGCGATGACGCACCTCCCTCACCGCACGATCACAACACCGTCCGCCAACTCCCGCACCCGATCCGCATCCAGCCGCGCCGGCAGCAACTGCCGAGCGTTCTCCGCCGCCGCGGCCACACCAAGCCGAACCGCCTGCGGCACGTCGAGGCCCAACTGCAACCCCCACGCAATCCCCGCCGCCAGACAATCGCCGCTGCCGATCGCATTGACCACGTCGATTCGCGGCGGCGTGATGCGACACGTTTCGTCCACCGAACAAATCCAGACATCGTTTCGTCCGTGAGTCACCACGACCCACGTGGCACCGCGGCGAACGAGGTCGCTCGCGGCGTCACGCAGCTTCGCGTCGGAGTCGATTTCGACGCCGAGCGTTTTTCCCAGTTCTTCCCGATTCGGTTTGACGACGAATGGACGGCGTTCGAGCGCGGCGAGCAAGCCGGGTCCCTGCGCGTCGAGGATCACGCGGCCCGGCGTCTCCGCCAGCAAGTCTCGATAAATCGTGTGCGGCGCGCCGCCCGGCAGCGATCCCGTGACGACCACGATCTGCGCGTCCGCCGCCTCGGCCGCGAAGGCATCTCGAAACCGGTCGAGTTCCTCCGCCGGAACCGGCTGTGCGCTCTCGACAAGTTCCGTGGCCGTGCCGTTCGTCCTGTCGAGGATTGTCGTGCAAACGCGAGTTGGCACGGACGACGTCACCCACCGTCGCGGCACTCCGTCGGCAGAGAATTCGCGCTCAAAACTCGCCAACGCCGGTCCTCCCGCCAGCGCCACCGTAAGCGATTCGGCCCCGAGCGAATGCAACGCCCGGCCGACATTCAGCACCTTGCCCGACGCGCACCAGTGCACCTCGCGGGCGCGATTCACTTCTCCGACGCGGAGCGCATCGAGCACAACAATTTGCTGCCACGCAGGCGTCAGTCCAGCGGTGAGGATCATGTTCGGAGCCTCGTTCAAGTCCGATTGACGGGTGCCACTGGCAGCTTGTCTGCCAGTGCAAGCGGGACGGGCGGACAAGCCGCCCGTGGCACCCAAATCACAACATGCCTTCCAGAATCTCCCGCAGTTCTGAATCTGAAATCTCCCGCGGGTTGCCGCTGAGGCTGTTCCCGTGCGAACCGGCCACGAGGTCGGGAATCTGCTCGGCACGCACGCCGAGTTCCGACAGCCGGCGCGGGATGCCAAGGTCACGGCACAGGCCGTCAATCGTCTCGACGGCCGCATCGGCCGCGGCGGCGGTGGTCGCGAACGTTTGGTTCGTGATCGCCGACGCAATCGCCGCGAAAGTCGTGGTGCAAGCCGGCCGGTTGACGCGCATCGCGACTGGCAACATCACCGCGCAGGCCAAACCGTGCGGGATTCGACAGCACGACCCGAGCGCGGCGGCGACTCCGTGAGCCAGACCCAGACCGGAATTCGCCAGCGCGAGACCGGACAGCAGTGCGGCCTGCGACATCCGTTCGCGAGCTGACCGCGAAGTGCCATCGCGGACCGCTTCGATGATCGCCGGCGCGGCCAGTCGCAACCCGTCGAGCGCGAGGGCTTGCGGGATCGGTTTGGCTCGGCACGACACGTAGCTCTCGATCAACTGCGTGATCGCGTCCATGCCGGTCCAGGCCGTGATGTTCGGCGGCACCGACACGGTCAGTTCGGGATCGACGAGAACCAGCCGCGGCAGCATCAGGTCACTTCGGAGCGACTTCTTGAACGGCGGATCATACGACGAGATGACCGCGTTCTTGGTTGCCTCGCTGCCGGTTCCGGCGGTGGTCGGGATCGCGACGAGCGGCAGTGGCGGCCGCGTGATGGATCGCCCGGTGCCGACGCCTTCGAGGAAATCTCGAACCGACGCCCCGTCCGAATTCGTGGCGAGCGCGGCCGCGGCTTTCGCGAGGTCGATTGTTGATCCGCCTCCGACGGCGATCAGGCAGCAGCCCGGCTGCTCCAAGCAGCCGGGCTGCTGCGCGTGTGCCGCGGCGCCGTGGTTGATCAGCCAGCGGGCGAGATCGTCCACGTCGGCGACTTCGGGTTCGTGCGCGGCCGGTCGCGGGACGCGAATCGGTTCGACGCCGGAGGCACGAAGCAACTCGCCGAGTTGCTCCGGCAGGCCGGCCTGCTCCAGCGTGCGCGATCCGCACACGACGAAGGCTCGGCGGGCGATCGGTTTCAACAGCCGACCGAGTTCATTGCGTCTTCCCCAGCCGAACACGATCTGCCGGGGGGCGAGGAAGTCGTAGGCGATGGGTTGAGCAGCGGCTGTGGGCATGGTATCTGTGCTCGGCAGTTTACGGTGACGGTGAGAAAGTCGCGAGCAAAGTCAGTCGCAGGTAGTGCTACATTTTGCGAGCGGGGGCTGTGAAGCCCCCGAGTGAATCAGCAGGAATTCTCGGGGGGCTGACGCCCCCCGCTCGCCAAACTGGAGCACTACCCAGTCGCAACGCGGCCCCCTCACCCCGGCCCTCTCCCCCGGAGGGGAGAGGGAGGAAGGAATCAGATAATGAGCAACGAACGACAGCCCGACCTGACCGACCGCGTGGCGGTGGTCACGGGCGGGGCGAGCGGCATCGGGCGGGCGGCGGCCGTGCTGTTTGCGAAGCACGGGGCACGGGTCTTCGTCGGGGATCACGACTTTGCTACCGCTGAAACGACTCCACGGCTGACCATCAGTCGCGAACGTATCGAAATGCTGTCCAATCCCAGCACTGATCCAAGCACACGAGAGTCAATCAAGCGGGAGATCGACTCGGCAAAGGAAGCGATCGAATCGACGGAAAAACAGCACTCAGAAAACAAGACGCTGGGCATCCGCGAGGTGTCCTGCGACGTGCGGCGCGAGGCCGACGTGCGGCGTTTGATCGACACCGCCGTGACCGAAGCGGGGCGGGGGCGGATCGACATCCTCGTGAACAACGCGGGGATCGGGATGGTGAAACAGATCACCGATGTCACCGAAGAGGACTGGTCGGCGTGTCTGGACACGAACCTGAAGGGAGCCTTCTTCGCGGCGAAGCACGCGGTGCGGCAGATGCAGCGCACGGGCGGAGGGGTCATCATCAACAATGCCAGCAACGCGGGGATTTTGCCGCGGGCGCACGATCCGGTTTACTCGATCAGCAAGGGAGCACTCGTCGCGCTCACGAAATCGCTGGCACTCTGTCACGCGAAGGATCGCATCCGCGTCAACTGCGTCTGCCCCGGTCCGGTGGGGGGGACGAGAATGATGAACCGGGACCTCGACGCGGCCGTGGATCGGGAAGCCACGGCGAAGCAATTCATCGCCGCCAGTCCGTTGGCCGCCGCGTTCGGTCGGATGATTGATCCCGAGGAAGTCGCACAGGCCATGCTGTACCTCGCAAGCGACGCGGCCGCGATGGTGACCGGCACCTCGATCGCGATCGACGGCGGCAAGTCGCTCGGCGTACCGCCGCGGGCGGGGTAAGGACACGGAGACACGGAGACGCGGGGACACGGGGAACACAGCTTGTCCCCGTGTCCCCGCGTCTCCGTGTCTCCGCGTCCCAGTGACGGGCTCACTGCTCGGCGACGATGATCTCGCACAGGCGGCCGAGGGTCTTGCCTTCGCGGGAGGTCTCGGACGACTTCTGGATGTGCGTGTTGTTCACGAACATGGCGAAGGCCAGACGGCGGTCGTGCGAAGTCGTCATGTAACCGGCCAGCGCCTTGCTCGTCACGACAAACCGGCCGTTCATGACGTTGTCCCAGTAGAGCGTGCCGGTCTTGGCCTGCACCTTGCCGCGAGCCGGGCTGTCGGGAGCGACCGAAGTGGTCAATGTGCCATCCACGCCGAGCACGGGGAGCGCGGCTTCGTACACGGCGAAGTCCGGCCGTTTGGACATGGCTCGCAAAAGCTGCACGGTGGCACGCGGCGTTGAATAATCCGCACGCGACCCGCCGGCACCGCCGCCGAACGAGATCGTATCGACATCCACACCGACGCGGGCGAGGAAATCGTGCTGATAGCGGAGGCCGTCGGCGAGCGAACGGCGGCCGTGCTTCGTCGCGACGAGCAGCGGCAGCGTGCTGGCGTGCAGATTATGGCTGACCTTGAGGATCAGCTTGATCTCTTCCGAGAAGGGAGGCGACCTGAGCGTCGCGATTTGTTTGAGTTGGTCCGCAGCCGGCCGCGGCAACCGGTTGGACTGCGGGGCCAGCGGCGAGGCATCGACGATGACGCCGGTTCGCCGCAGGGATTCGATGAACAACCCGCGGGCAAATGCCGCGGCGTCGTCCACTTCGTGGACGCGCACGAGCGGTTTGTGGCCGATCGGTATCTGGCCGCGCACGGTGATGCGGCCGGAGCCGGCACGGGCGACGTTGACTCGCGTGTCGGCACCCTTTTCGACTGTGTCCACGAGAGCGTCGATCTGGTAGAGGGAAGTTTCGGGGCGCGACGTGACGCGCGCCGGTTCGCCGGGCGAGGCGGGGGTGACGATGATGTCGATCACGTTGTCGTTCACGATGATCGGCGTCAGGCTCGACGGCCCGCTGCCGGAACCTTCGGCCTTGTCGAACAGCCGGTCGTCAATGAGCACGTCGCCGCGCACGCGGCGGATGCCGGCCGCGTGAACCTGCCGGGCCAACTCGTTGATCCCGGCCAGCGGGTCCGGATCGGTCAGTTCGGCGGTGGTGTTTCCGTTGGCGTAGGTGTGGTCGGAGTCTTTGAAAACGATCTTGTCGTGGCCATCGGTTCGGCCGCCGAACGTCAGGTCTCCGCTCGCGACGACGATCAGGTCGCCGAGCAGTTCGCCGCGTTCGCCCACGTCGCCGATCCGGAACACCGGCGTCTCAAACCGGAAGTCGGCTCCCAACGTGTCGAGGGCGGTGGCGGTGGAAAAGAGTTTCGTCGTCGATGCGGGTGCGAACAGCTTGTCGGCATTGAGTTCGTAGACCGTCTCGCCCGAATCGAGGTCCACGACCAGGAGGCCCCAGTGGGCGTGCTTGTAGTCGGGACCATTGATGACTTCGGCGATCCTGCCCGCAAGTTGTTCGGATTTCGGTGGTTCGGCGAAAAGGTGGGAGGAAAGTCCAACGAGAACCGCGAACAGGACGTAGCGGACCAACAACAGGGCGTGCGAAGGCATGATGACCTCATCAAGGACCAGTAAAAGCCGTTATTTCAGCGAAAACAGTGAACCGAGCAGCGACATGAGCTGATAGAGCAGCGAGAACAGGCGATCTAATGACGAAAACAGGCAATCAAATGGCGATCTAAGAGCTAGAATCGCTCCTTGATTCACTGTTCTCATCATTTGATTCACTGTTCTTGGTCCTCGATCAACTGTTCTTGGTCCTCGATTGACTATTCTCGATGCCCAATTCACTTATCGAGGCATAATATCCGCTCATTTTTGTCTGCTGTTCGCTGTCCGAGGCGTCCCGTTCACTCAGCGGGGGCGGATATTCGGTCGGCAATGGTACCGTTTGGCGAGCGGAGGGCGTAAGCCCTCCGAGTGATGGTCTCTCGGGGGCCTCACGGCCCCCGCTCGCCAAACGATACCATCACTGCCCCCTGACCGGCGCCTCGGCCCCGTCAGCCCAACCCTCTCCCCCGGAGGCGAGAGGGAAGGAATTAATGTCAACCCTCCGCGACCTCGACATACACCTTCAGGGCGTCCTTGTCTTCGACGAGGAGCCGCATCATTTCGCGATAGTTGTCGAGGCCGCGAACCGGGGTGGTGAGGATTTTTTGGATGACGCCGGGGTAGGTCACTTCGCCCAGGGCCAGGTCGGCGATGCCGGCTTCGAAGTGGCGGAAGTTCGCGTTGACCGAGCCGAGGAGCAGCTTGTTGCCGAGCACCCAGTTCAGGTTCAGATTGTCCGACGGCACCTGCACCTGTCGCTGCCCGCCGGTGATGCTCGTCCAGACCTCGACGCCGTTGTGCCCGAGGATTTCCATCGCCCCGAACGCGATGGCACTGCTCCCGGTCGCTTCGACGATGATGTCGGGCTTGCCGACATCGGCCGCGAGGTCCTTGAGCGATTTGTCCTGCGTGCTGACGTAGGTCGCGCCGAGGCCCGTGGCGATCTCGGCTTTCAGATTGGGGGCCCTTCCCCGCGCGATCGTGTACACTTCGAGACCGCGGAGCCGCAACACGAGCGTGGAGAGGAGTCCGATCTGCCCCGCACCGGTCACGAACGCGATTTTCGGGTCCCACACCTGCAATCGTTTCTGTGCTTCGTAAGCTTGCTGGACCGCTTTCGCGGCGCAGCTCATCGGTTCGGCCAGGACGTGCAGGTGTTTCAGCCCGACGGGCATCTTGACGACGAATTCCGCGTCATCGACGTAGTATTCGGTCAGGAACCCGTGCAGCAGATTGATCCCCCGTTCGTAGTACGTTTCTTCGCTGGTGATGTCCGACCGGCCGATGCGGTCGTAAATGGAGCCGCCCGGCCGACGGACCGTGCAGGTGACATAGTCCCCCGGCCGCACGTGCTTCACCGCCGAGCCAACTTCCTCGACGATGCCGAACGATTCGTGACCGAGCACCAAAAACTTGAAGCCGGGCGGCGCGTTGCCGTACAGCGCGTCATTGATCTCGCGGTCCGTGGCATCGACGCCGACTTTGAGCACTCGCACCAGCACGCCGCGCCCGCAGGGGATGTCTCGCACATGCGGTTTGGGCAGATCGGTCAGATGGACGCTGTTCGGTGTTCCCGGTGTGACGGCAATGGCTTTCATGACGCTGTTTCCGTGGTGTGAATCGAGGAGCGAGGCGAGCTATGCTACAAGCGCCGAGCGGGAATTGCGAATGACGCAGGGCAGTGGGCAGTGGGCAGTGGGGAAAAGGTCACAGAGATTCCATAAGAAACCCCTCCACACACTGCCCATTGCCTACTGCCCACTGCCTCCGTTCACTCCCCCGGCGGACGGAAGCCCATTTCCTGGAACTGCACGAGGTCGATGACGTCGGTGATTTTGACGGCGGCCACGTTGTCATAGGCCAGGAGGACCTTGCGGGCGCCGAGCGTGTCCGGGCGATCGCGCTCGAGCAGCACGATGCCGCCGGAGACCATGAAGTCCACGAACGTGATCGGTTCGCCGAAGGTCGTCACGACGACGCCGCGCTTTGGGAGGAAGCTCGGCCAGCCTTCGAAGAGCGTGCGCCAGTGGTCGGCGATGGTCATGGGGCACCTTCGGTGAGTTGAGAGTGAAGAGTTGAGAGTAGAACAAAGAACCATTCTCCGTTACCGGCGGTCGTCACTCTACTCTCAACTCTTCACTCTCAACTCTCAATACCGCGCGAGATCGGCCGCCTGTTTCTTGATGCCGAGCGTGGTGACCAGCCGCTGGGCTTCGCCCGTCATGTAGCGTAGCTCGCTGCCGATCGCGATGAACTGCCAGCCCTCCGCGATCCGCTTTTGAACGTCCTCGGTGGTCTGCGTGTGCAGGCCGACCGGCGTGCCGACTTTTTTGCCGGCGACGAGGACCCGCTGCAGCATGGCTTCGAGTTGTGCCGGCGTCGGGTCGATGCCGTCGGGGCCGCGCATTTGCGCGGTCAGATCGTTCGGGCCGACGAAGATGGCATCCACGCCCGGCAGACTGTAAATCGCTTCGGCGTTGTCCACGCCTTCCGGAGATTCCGTCTGCAGGATCACGAGGATTTCGTCGTTGGCGTGCTTGAAGTAGTCGCCGGCGGTGGCCCCGAAATTCAGAGCGTGCAGCCCGCCGCCTATCGAACGGTTCCCGATCGGCGGATATTTCGCCGCCGCCACGGCAACCTTGGCTTCGGCAACCGTGTTGACCATCGGCACGACGATCCCCCACGCCCCGGCATCGAGCGCTCGCTTGATGTTTTCATGCGTCCCGCGCGGCACGCGGCAGAGCGGCACGCAGCCCGCGTCGGCGATGGCTCCGAAGAGCGCGCCCGCGGTTTCCCAACCGATCGGCGAATGTTCCATGTCGATGGTCAACCACGGAAACCCGACGCGAGCCATCACCCGTGAAGCGAACAGGTTCCCGAGCGACAACCACGTCCCCACCTGCGGCTGGCCGGCTTTGAGCGCGGCCTTCACCGGATTCTTGCGCATGATTCTGTCTTTCCCGTAGGTCAGGCTTTCCAGCCTGACATGCCCAAACTCAAATCAGAAAGTCAGGCTGGAAAGCCTGACCTACGTGCAGCGAATTTGTATCAGCTTGCCAACGGGAGGGCGAGGCTCCGGTCGAGCCGTTCAACTCGACGACCCCTTCGGCAACCCGTCGCGAACGATCGCGAGGGTGGCTCGGTAGCAACCCTCGGCGACATGGTGCAGGAAGTCCATGTCCAGCGTGTCCGCCGTGTCGGTCGGCATGTGGTAGTGCGGGTTGCGCAGGAAACTGGTATCGGTGATCATCAGCGCGGGATAGCCTGCGTCCCAGAAGGGGCTGTGGTCGCTGAGGCGACTCGCTTGCAGCAGGTTTCCGTTTTCGACGAGGCGGACGGTTTCGACCGCGAGGCCCGGCACATCGCGCATGCCGGCGGCGAAGGCTCGGCGGAGGATGTCGGAGTTCTGATTGCCGAGGATCGCGATGAAATCAGCCACGTCGGGGTAGAGGCCGACGAGCGAGCGCGGCAACGCCTGCGACTTCGGCCGCCGGTCGCAGTAGCCGAGCATTTCCAGAGCCACCATGCCGCGCAAGTCGGTTCGCTGTTCGAGGCATTGCCGCGCATGAAACTCGCCGCCCAACATGCCGTTCTCTTCGAGATCGAACACGACGAGTTCCAGCGCGAGGGCGGCGGGGTCGGGCCAATCGAGCGGCAGCACGCGGGCGATTTCGAGCAGCGTGGCCACGGCACTAATGTTGTCGTCGGCTCCCGGCGAATTCGGCCGCGAGTCGAGATGCGCCCCGACGACGAACCGCGGTCCGCCGCCAAGCGGATGCCGCGCGTGTTCGGCCACCAGGTTGATTCCGTGCAGCGGCCCCCCCGGGTCCGCCAAGACATCCCACGGTTGCCGCGTGACATTCCAGCCGGACGATTCCAGTTCGCGCGTGACGTAGTTTCGTGCCGCATCGAGTTCCACGCTTCCAGACGGGCGCGGAGCGGCGGCCAGTTGGTCGAGGTGTGCCTGCAATCGTTGACGGTCCACCGGCATGGTTCGCTGGTCTTTCACAACTGGGTAGCCGCCGGCCTTGTGCCGGCGCGGTGACGGCCCGGCCACAAGGGCCGGGGCTACGCCGGTGTTACGTTGATCCGGGAGCCTCCGAGTTCTGGTCTCCGATGATCAGCGAGAAGTCCGGATCATCGCGGAGCGGATCGAAGTCGTGTTCGTCTGGGATCAGATGGCGTAGATTCTGATCCATGCGCAGTGCCCGGCCGAGCCACGACAGCGCCTGCGCCTTGTTCCCCGCGAGGGCCCAGTAGCAGGCCAGGTTGTACAGCACGACGGCTTCCTTGGGCGAAGCCTGGTACGCCCGCTGCATGGCTTCGATGGCTTGCGGCAACCGGTCGGTGCGTTTGTAACACCACGCGACGCCCATCAACAGCGGCACTTCGTCGGGCCGTTCGCCCAAGGCTCGCTCGAACGCGATGGCGGCGGCGGGAAAATCTTCCTTCTGACGCAACACTTCGGCCCGCAGCGCGTGGACCGCGTAGGCGATCTTCCCCAGATCGGTGATCGCGTCGAGGGCCCGCAGCGCGTGATCGTACATCTCCAGCGCGAGGTATCCCTCGGCTTCGGCGAGCAACTTGTTCCGCCGCACCTTCGGGTTGTTGTGCATCGTCCAGCACTCCGGTTCAGCCCATGACGATTGTTTTCTAGCACGCGACGCGGCCGGTTGCCACAGTTCGCGCCCTGCGGTTCTCACATGGCCGTGACTCTGGGTTGCTTTCGCTTCGGATCGGGCTAAGATTTCCGCACTCCGGAGAGGTGGCAGAGTGGTCGAATGCACCGGTTTGCTAAATCGGCGTGCGGCGTAAAGCTGTACCGCGGGTTCGAATCCCGCCCTCTCCGTTGACGTTCGCCGACTCAATCTTTGACAGCCTCGGTTCCTGCGGGATGCCGGGGTTTTTTCATGCCATGAACACGTCCGACTACCGCTCGCTGGATCACGCGCATGTCTGGCACCCGTTCACGCCGATGCAGGAGTACTGCCGCGAGGAGACGCCCGTCATTGCGGCGGCGGAGGGGTTTGAACTGATCGATACCGATGGGCGGCGGTATCTCGATGGCACGTCGTCGCTGTGGTGCAACGTGCATGGCCACCGCGTGTCCGAGATCGACACGGCGATCCGTGAACAACTCGAGCGCGTGGCGCATTCGACCCTGCTCGGGCTGGCCAGCGTGCCGTCGGCCGAGTTGGCTCGCGAGCTGATCCGCATCGCCCCCCAAGCCGGGGTGGCACGCTCAGAGCAAAGCGATGGGCGTGGTTCAGCCCATTGCAACGACCACGCCCTTCCCGTTGGTCAGGGCGTGCCACCCGGCCGCATCGCCTCGCGCGGTCTCTCGCGAGTGTTCTTTTCCGACGACGGTTCCACCGCCGTCGAAGCGGCGATCAAGATGGCGTACCAATTCCACCAGCAGCGACGCGACCGGCCGGGCAGGCGAGACTTGTTCGTTCGTCTTTCGCAGGCGTATCACGGCGACACGATCGGGTCGGTCAGCGTGGGCGGCATCAGCCTGTTTCACGGCACGTACGGAGAGTTGCTGTTCCGCACGGTCGAGGTTCCCGCGCCGGTCGCGTACCGCGTGCCGGCCGGCTTCACCGCCGAATCGTATCTCGCCCACTGCTTTGACGAAGTCGAACATGTCGTGCGGGAGAATCGCGACCGCGTGGCGGCCTTCGTGATCGAACCGCTCGTGCAGGGAGCGGCCGGAATGCTCGTGCACCCGCCCGGCTACCTGCGGCACGTGCGCGATGTGACGGCGGCGCACGACATCCCGCTGATAGTGGACGAGGTCGCGACGGGGTTCGGCCGCACCGGGACGATGTTTGCCTGCGAGCAAGAGGGCGTGGTCCCCGATCTGCTGTGCCTATCGAAAGGGATCACCGGCGGATATCTGCCGCTGGCCGCCACGCTCACGACCGATCGCATTTACGAAGCGTTCCTGGGCGAGCGCGAACAGGCCCGGACGTTTTTTCACGGTCACACGTACACCGGCAACCCGCTGGCATGTGCCGCGGCACTCGCGTCGCTGAACCTGTTCGAGCGGAACCGTGTCTTTGAAAACGTGCGGTTCAATGCCGAACTGCTGCGAAGCCGGCTCGCCGAGTGGGCCAACTGGCCGCACGTGGGAGAAGTCCGGCAGATCGGGATCATGGCGGGGGTTGAACTTGTCCAGGACAAATCCACGAAAGCCGCTTACGCCTCGGCCGCGAAGATCGGTCACCGCGTGACGCTGGCCGCCCGCCGTCGAGGCGTCATCACGCGGCCGCTGGGCGACGTGATCGTCCTCATGCCGGCTCCTGCCATGCCCGCCCATCTCGTTCACCGCTTGTGCGACGTCATCGGTGAGGCGATTCGCGAGACGACGTCATCCAACGCTTGACGGACATCGGGTCGTGGTACAGTTTGGGTGGCACGCCCTGACCAACGGGAAGGGCGTGGCAGGTATTCATCTGCGATTCCACACCCTTTTCAGGGCGTGCCACCCTCGAAGAGTCAAACTGCACCACTACCGGTCGTCGACCGTCCTTGCCCCCCGCGCCGGGCAGGGCATACAGTATCGTCGTCATTTCAAGTTGCCCCCGTAGCTCAGTGGATAGAGCAACGGATTTCTAATCCGTTGGTCGCAGGTTCGACTCCTGCCGGGGGCGCTGCGGGCTGGCGGAGGGGTCACGGCGGCGGATCAGATTGCGCCGTTGACACAATCGGTCAGCCTGTGACGCTGGTGGCGTGGCGCTGGCAGTCGCCTTCGATCCGGAGGCTGCCGCTTGCCGAAATTACGACGTGCGGGTCGATGCAACGCGCCGATTTCGATGTCGCCGACTTGCGGGAGGCTGAAGCATGATCCGTCGCGCGATTCCGCAAGGCAGGAGCCGCTGCCGGCGGCGAACCGGGCCGCTCGCGCTGGCGGGTTGCGTCGAGCGGTTGGAGTCGCGCAGCCTGCTGTCGGTGTTTGATGCGGCCCAACTGGTGAGCCTGGACGCGGCGGGATCGGGCACGGTCGGTGGGGTGATTCCGTCGGCGGGCGGCAACCTGTTTCAATTCAGTGCTCCGACCACCGGCTTGCTGACCGTGGAGCAACGCGCGACCAGCGGCAACTTGAACAGCCACCTGTTTCTGTTTGATGACCAGCGGCGGCTGATCGCGCTCGACGACGATTCCGGACCCGGCGGGGACAGCCGGCTGCACGCGAACGTGGTCGCCGGACGAACCTACTTCGCCCGCGCGGCCGCGGTGGGAGGGACGACCGGCGGCTTCGAACTGCAATTCTACACGCTGCAGGATGACGTCGGGAATTTTTTCTTTGGACCGTCGCGACTCGTGCCGCTGGACGTCAGCGGATCGTCCGACTTCGCCGGGCAGATCGACACCCCCGGCGATGTGGATTTCGTCCGGTTCATTGCCACCGTGACGGGCCGCGTCACGGCCACTCTGCGGGCCGCTCCGGGCAGCGCTCTCGATTCGAACCTGTTCGCGTACGAAGTCGCCGTGCGCGACGCGCAGGGACTGCCGCGGTTGACGACCAGCAACGATGACCTGCCGGGCTCGCTGGACAGCCAGGTCGTGTTCGATGTCGTGCTCGGTGCCCGATACTACTTCAAGGTCGCCGGCTTCGGCGAATCGACCGGTGCTTACCAGTTGGCCGTCCGTACCACGCCCGTCGAGCAGGTGAACGACGACGCCGGCGAAATCGCCGCGAATGCCCGGACCATCGTGTTGGCGGCCGACGGAAGCGCGACGGTGACCGGCGTTCGCAATACTCCCGACGATGTCGATCATCTGCAGTTCATCGCCACCGTCGATGGGCGAATGTCGGTGCAGACGGACTCGGCGAGCGGCATCGGACTGCAGGTCTTGACGCAGGTGTTCCGCGATTCGCAACGAATTGCCACGGGGCGTTCGACCGGCTTTGTGAACGCGGTGACGTTTGACATCGAAGCGGGCGCGACGTACGTGCTGCGGTTGGCCGAATTCCAGGGCGGCGACGCCTCGGGAATCTATCAGGTGCGGCTGCGGACGACTCCCGATCCGTCTGTCCGGACACGCGACGTTTCGGATCTGGTCAGTCGCGCGCGCGGCGAGAGTCTTCGAGAACACCTCGAAGTCAGCAGCGTGTTCGGCGGGCTGATCGCCGGTTCGCGCGCGGGCGATCCGGAGGCGGCGTCGCGCCGCATCAACCAGTCCATCGTGGACGAGGCGCTGCGGTTGGCTGGTGGATTCGCCGGACTCCACGGTTCGGTGCTGCTGTTGTGGCTGGACCCCGTCGACTTCGTGCTGACCGACGGCGCGAATCGGCAGATCGGTTTCACGCAGAGCCAGGGCCTCGTGAACGAACTCGGCCCGAACGTGTACTACTCGGGCAACGGCTATGGCGAACTGCTTGTTCTGCCTGCGTCGGGTGGAAGCTACGCGCTGCAGCTCGTGGGAGTCGGCTCGGGCGCTGTCGGCTACGGAGCCAGTTTGATCACGACGTAGGGAGTCGTGTCCGTGACCGGTGCGCAGACGTTGCTGAAGGGAGACGCGATTGTCACGCTGGACTTCAATCAGACGCCGTACACCGGACCGCAGGCCGCGGGTTCAGTCGGAAGTACCGTTTCCGGCGAAGTGGCCGCGGGCGGACCGGTTACTTCGATTCTGCTGACGAGCGCACTTGCGACTTTGGCGGCCGATGCGGCGACAGCACTGGCGGACGCGGACGGTTCGTCCGACCGCGGCGACGAAATGGGCAGCCGCGACGAAATGTCGGACGCGGCGAGGCGACTCGCGGAGACCGTGCGCTTCCAGCCGCGAAGAATCCTCGGCCGGTTGTTGAACTCGTTGTCTCTGCCCTTCGCCGACATGCTGCTGGACGAGGCGAACAACATCGGGCTGTCGGGTCGATCCGGCGAGCTGTTTGATCTGCTCTGGCAGCAACTCGGCGGCCGATTGCTCGGCGTCCCCGGTCGGGCTCTCGACCTGAGCCCGATCGAAAGACTTTTCGAGACGGCTCCGAAACCGCAGCCGTCGCCTCCGGCACCGGAGCCAGCCGCGCCGCCTTCGGATGCGTCCGCCGATACCAGCCGTTCGAGTGCGGTGTCGGATTCGAACTGATTGTGGTAGGCACGCTCCGCGTACCCTCACGGCACACGGAGTGTGCCTTCTACTTTTGGTTGTGGCTCGGTCGCGTCAGTCGGTTTCTCGATGTTGTCGCTCGCCGGTTCGATCGGTTCACTCTCGACCTTCTTCGGCTTGGAAGCAGGCTTCTCGGCAGGTTTCGGTTTCTCCGTGACAGGCTCGTTTCGCGCAGGCTTCACGGCCACCTGCAACTTCCCGGGGAACGCGGGGGGCAGGTGATCGGCCAGCTTGCGCCCTTCGAGAGTGAAGAACGACACACCGGGCGGCAGCAAAAAGTAGAGCTTGCCCGATTCGTCCTGACCGACGCAGCGATACGCGGTCCCGTCGAGATTCGCCTGCACGTGGTAACCGAAAGCGCGGACGGCTCCGCTGAGCGCCACGGCGTCGCGAAACTGCTGTGGGTTGTACGCGGCCGGGTTTTCCTTGGCCTTCATCGCCTCGCGGAACTGAATGTACGCCCGCAGAAACTTCGGCGTGGCGGATCGGACTTCGTCACGGCGCGGTTCATCCAACCTGGCCTCCTGTTCGGCGATGAACTTGCGAAGCGCGGGGTCCTGCTGCGGATCGAGCCGGTAGAACTGCGTGTCCGAGCCGGTTTGCACGCGGATTTGAAGTCCGTCGCGCGTGGCTCCGATTTCGATTTTCATCAGCGGGCTGGGCATGCGGGCCGGGAATTTTTCCAGCACCGCGAGGATCTCCGGCAACTCGTCCTCGGGGAGGTCGATGTCCGCCTTGTCGATTTCGGCTGGAGGCATGTCCGGCCGCGCGACCGATTCGGCGGTGAGTTGGCCCGACAGCCGAGCCTCCGGGCGCAGCGCGTACCATCCGATGGCCGCGCCCGCGGCAACGATGCACACGATCGGGACGAGAATGGCCGGCGGATGCAAACCGCGTCGCCGCCGGCGCAGCATCGCCTGCGGCAGTTCGGCCGCTTCCGCTTCGGGATTCGTGAATGAGAAGGCCGACGCCAGCGTGGGATCGGTCGGCGCTGCGGAGACGTTGGGCACCACCGAAACCGCCGGCGCGGGAACTTTGATCCGCTGCTGGCAGGCTGGACACTTCCCCGTCCGTCCCGCCGCATTGTCCGGCACGCTGATTGTGACGGAACAGAAAGGACACAAGAACTCGATGGGCATGAGTCGTGGTTGGCGAAGGCAAGTGGAGTCTGGCTGGATGATCGTCCTGCATCAAACGTCAAGATTCTCGGCGGGACCTCAAGATTTCAACTGTCGAGCCAACGCGGACCAAGCGGCCAGGCTCCAGATCGACGTTCCCAACGAGAGGAGGAGCAGCAGTCCGATCATGATCTGGGCCTGGGTGAATTCCAGCGTGGCGAGGTATCGCACGCCGAACAGCAGCAGGCCAAGGAAGATCGCCGCGCTGACCAGTTCGACCCACTGTGAATGCCACGGAAGCGAACGGTTCGCCAGCACGGCCTGTCGGCGGGCGGTGAGCATCCCGGCGAGGATCATCATCAGGCAGGCGTTGAGCGCGGCGGCCAGACCGAACACCAGTTCTCCCGCCGATGCGGCGTAGACCGGCAACTTCACCGCCATCAACACCAGCAGCGAGATGCCGGCGACGCCGAAACTCCAGCCCGCCAACAGTCCCTCGAGCTGTGAATTGCCGAGCCGTCGAGTGAAAACCTGGCGCCAAGCGTTCATCGCGGGTCCTCCGTTTGTCGCCCGAGTACCAACGTGCAAGCGGAATCGAAACAACGCTGGATTCGCGACGGCGAATCTTGGGAGCATCGTACCAACTCGACCGGCGGAGACAAATGTCCGCGGCGCGATCAGAACGGGATTTCGAGCATCATCCCGGTCGTGCGGCTGACCGGTTCGTAGTACGGGCAGACCTGCACGCCGCATTCACGGTCGAGGTGCGCGGCGGAGACCGACTTGCCGATCACGTAGCCGAGCACCGCGCCGAACACCACGTCGGACAGATCGTGCTCGCGTTCGTCGATGCGGCTCCAACCGACCAGCCCTGCCAGCGCGTAAGCCGGCAGTCCCGCCTTCCAACCGTAGTATTCTTCAATCGTCGCCGCGATCGCGAAGGTGCTCGACGTGTGGTACGAGGGGAATCCGTACCGGCCACCTTGGTATGCCGTGGTCGGTCGATGCGTGTTCGCGGCGACCTTGATGACCACCGTGGTGAGCGCTGACAGCGCGTGAGCGCTGATGGTCGCCTTGCTGAAGCTGTGCAGTTCCGGGTCCTGCTGCCAGACGCTGTAGCCGTAAACCCCGAACATCACCGGCACCTGCCATGTCGCTTCGCCGAACTGCCTCAGCACCTGAGTCGTGTCCGCCCAACGCTGCGGGTGTTCCGACGTTTCAGCCCGCACGCGACCATCCCAATCCTCACGGATGGCGAGTACCCCGCCGGTCGCCACGCCGAGGATGATCGCGTTCTTCCACGTCACCACAGCACAGGCGTCGTCGCGCAGCATCGGACACAACTGCCGCAGGTCCTCGCGCCAACTGATCGTTTCGTCCGGGCAACACAACGCGCGGTCAAACGGCGACGCGGCCGCCGTCGTTTCATTGCAAACCGTCTCCGGCGGCAACTCGTCGGTGGGTTCGATCCCCATCAGCGCCACCGCGGGTTCGACTGGTGAGCCGCCTCCCGGCGGGTCCGAGAACACGCGATCGAGGTTGCACGGCGTCGCGATCTTCACCGGCGGACATGTCCCATCGCAGCCGGCGACGGCGTGCCGAGTGCCGAGCACTGCGTTTGGGAATCGCGGCGTCCGTTGCAGAATCGTTCGCGCAGCGGAGACTTCGTTGTCGATCGGGACAACGTGGCTGCGTCGCGCGTCTCTGCCAGTTGCCGACGTCGTTGAGGCCCGTGGACTCGTAACGTGACACCCGGCCAGAAACAGCGGCATCAGCCAAAGGCAGCGGCCCAGCCGGCTGGTTTTGAATTGATCGAGAGGCCGCATGGAATTGGCACGTCCGTCCGTGGTGTGTGAACCCTGGTTCGCGAAGCGGCGGCCAACCGCATCCGTTTTGAAACGGACTCCGACCCGTTCACGTCGCGCTGAGATACAGAATCGACCGTATCAACCGCGCCGTTGCAGCATTTGTCCAGCCCGCGCACCCGCGGCAGGAACTGCCGGTCGCCAGCTACGTGGGCCAGTCGCCGCTGAAAACTTCCGTGGCGGGGCCAGTCATGAAAACGGAGTTGCCTTCGCCCCACTCGAGTTCCAGATCGCCTCCCGGCAGGTGGGCGACGATGTGTCTGTCGGTGAGCTCGTTGAGCACGGCCGCCACGCACACCGCGCTGGCTCCGGTGCCGCAGGCGAGCGTTTCGCCCGATCCACGCTCCCAGACTCGCATGCGGACCTCGCGCCGAGACAACACTTGAACGAACTCGGCATTCACCCGCTTCGGGAACGCCGGATGCTTTTCGACCTCGGGACCGACGCGCAGCACCCAGTCATCGTTCACTTCGTTCACGAACGTGATGCAATGCGGATTCCCCATCGAGACGCAGGTAACGTCGAAGTCGCGCCCGGCAGCGTGCAGTTTTTGACGCAGCGGCGGGTTGCCGGGCAGAGTTGTCGGGATCTTCGCTGCCTCAAGGATTGGTTCACCCATGTTCACGCGGACTCGTTCCGCCAGACCGTTGCGAATCTCCAACTGGAGATTGAGCACGCCGCGACCGGTTTCAATCCGCAGCTCGTTTTTTCGGGCGATGCCGTGGTCGTGGACATACTTGGCAACGCAACGAATGCCGTTGCCGCACATTTCCGATTCGCTGCCGTCGGAGTTGAACATCCGCATCCGGGCGTCGGCGCGTTCGGATGGACAGATCAGAATCAGACCGTCGCCGCCGACACCGCTGTGGCGGTTGCTGATCGCCACGGCCAGGTCCGGCAGGTCCGGCGGCAGCTTTTCGGCAAGCGCGTTGACGTAGACGTAGTCGTTGCCAGCTCCGTGCATCTTCGTGAATCGCATGGCTTTAGTTCCCAAACGTCGAACGCTGATTAGATCGGCTGCAGCCGGCTCCAGACATCTCGAAGCTGAGGCATCACAGGCCAACCGGGTTCGCTGGTCAATCCAGAAGGTTCGACGCAACCAGTATAACTGCCAAGGTTCTGGAGGGAATGGACTTGGCGCACGCACGGGAGAGCCGCAAAATGGCGCCTAATTGCGGCCGCCCGTCCAACATGGTCATCGCTCCGGACGTAAGTGCTGTCGCCAAGAGCAGGATGACCCCGAATGATTCGCATGGCGAAGCAAGAAATAGATCGCTCCCCGCAACCCGATATTGAACGGGGCGCGAGCGATGCGCGGTTGGTGGAACTTGTTCGCCACGGCGAAGACGAAGCGTTTGGCCAACTGGTGAGTCGTTACGAAGGTCGGTTGTTGCGAGTGCTCATTCAATTTGTGCGAGATCGTGAACTGGCTCGTGATCTGGCTCAGGAAACATTCCTTCGCGTCTATCAACGGCTCAGCCAGTTCGATGCGTCGCGGCGATTCGGTCCCTGGCTGTTTCGGATCGGGGTCAACCTGACCTTGGATTACCTGCGCAAGCGGAAGCGCCGGGGGTGGATTCGGTTGTTTACCGACCGTCGAGCCACTGTTGATAAGCCGCCCGATCCCGGAATTCGCGATCCGCGTCAGAATTTCGATTTGGAGGAAGAAGTACGGTTGGTACTGGAGGCGATGCCAAAACGATATCGCACTGTGCTGATCCTTCGAGACATGGAATGCTTTTCGTCCTCGGAGGTGTCTGCGATCGTCCATCGAAAGGAAGCGACGGTGCGGTGGAGGCTGGCCGAGGCTAGAAACATGTTTCACCACTTGTGGCAACAACGACAACAGGGAGGCCGATTGCTGCCCCTCACGGCTCCGTTGTCCGGAGATGACCATGATCAAGCTTAAGTGTCGACGAATCCGGTCGCTGCTCGCGTTGTGGGTCGGCAACGACCTCGATGAAGGGCAGCAATTTATTGCACGACGACATTTGGTTGAGTGCCCGCCGTGTCGTGATTACTGGCATGAGTTGCAGGGGACTCAAAAAGTGCTGGAGTCGAGCCGCGTCCCCGCGGATGAGCAAACGTCCATGTGGCCAGAGATTCGCGCTCGACTGGCAATGCCCCAGGCGACGGCGGCGGCCAGTCGAGTTCATGGGTGGTGGCCCGCGGCTGCGCTGGCCGCGGCCTGCCTGCTGGTTTGGTTTGCGGCATCCAGCAGCCCGGCATTCGCACCCTACGGCCTGGCCGGACAACGCGTATTCGATGGTCCGGTGGCCGCTCCCCTCACCCGGGAAGATGCGACGGTGCTGGCCAACGAGCCATTGCAAGGCGCCGGCCAGGCTCGATCGTCATCTTCCGCCAACCGCCCACCAGCGGTGCCGGTCTCGGACACACGGATCTGGAGCTTTTAGCTCGAGCGGATTTGCCAGCGGCTCGCATGCCGATCTCGCAACGGCTGGTTGACCGCTTGACGAGCTCGACGCTACTCGGCTGAACAGAACTTCGATCCCTCACAACATCACCATGCCTTTGTTTGAATACCGCTGCCCCAACTGCGACAGAGAATTCGAGCTGTTGGTCCGCGAACGAGCCAACCCGCCGTGTCCCCGTTGCGGCACGAACAGCCTGGTAAAACTGCTCAGCGTTTCCTCCGTTGCCCATCCCGGCACACGTAACGCATTGCCAATGGCGAACTCGTGTCCTCCGGTCAACGCTCCTCCGTGTGGCCCCGGCTGTTGCCGACTGCCGTGATCACGATCGTCGAAGCCGTTTCGTCTGCGCAGCGACAACAGGCGTGGGGACTTCTGTATGCTCACCTTCCGTCGGCAGACCGCGCGCGGCACGTTCGTGAAGCCATGTCCTCGACTGGCCGGTCCGATCCGGACGAGATCGTGCTCCTGGCTGAAGTACGAGGGCGCCCCGCGGGAGCGTTGCTCGCACGACTTCGACCCGGACGAACCGCCTTTGTCTGGCCACCGGTGGCTACGAAGTCGGACATCGCCGACGGCATTGTTGACTCGCTGATTTCCGAGTGCATTTGCCGACTAGACGCCGCCGGAGTCGCCGTCGGTCAGGCCCTTCTTGAGAACGACGATCTCGCCGGGCGGGACGCATTCGCGCGGAATGGATTTCCCCGCCTGACGCGCTTGCAACTGCTCGTCCGGCGAATCGATGAAAGCCTTCCACCGCTCTTCAGTATCGCCTGGAAACGTCTCTCGTACGTCCCAACCGATCACAAAAAGTTTGTGCGGCTGATCGAGGCGACCTTCGCCGGAAGTCTCGATTGTGCGGAGCTCCACAACTCCCTGTCTGGCGAGGACGCACTGGCCGTGCATCGGGCCAGCGGCGAATTCGTCCCACGATTCTGGTTGCGATTCGAAATCGCGGGAAACGATGTTGGTCTCATTCTTGTCAACCCGCATCCCGACCTTGACTCTTGCGAAGTGAATTACGTCGGCGTCATTCCAGAATACCGCGGCCAGGGCCTGGGACGCGCCATGTTGGTGGAGGCGCTGCACCTGGTTCGTGACGAGAGTTTTCCAGAGGCATTTCTTGCGGTGGACGAAAAAAATCACTTCGCACGCAGGATTTACCGCAAACTGGGATTCATTTTGCGCGAATCGCGAGACGTGCACTTTCGTTTGCCGGCGCAACACTCCGCTCGCTGACTCTCGACATGATGTTCACAACCCACGCGGCGCTGATCGCCGCGAGCAGCGCCGCTCAAAAATCACAAACCCGTTTCGGTGCATGAGTAGCTTGCAGCACGGCGGCAGTTGTCTCCAAAAGTTTTTTTTTTGGTTTGACACTTTCGCATCGACCGGTAGTATCTGCCGCACCGAGTGAGTGGTGCATGTCGCGATGAATTCGAAGTGGTGCTCGAAAACGTCTCGGCAGTTTCTTCTCGAATCGACACGCCAAATCGTTCACGGTCAAGTCGGTCGACTCCGGTCAAGACAGGGAGGTTGTGCGCTGGTGGTGGGTGCATTTCTCCGTGACGCGTGAAATGCCTCGTCGGTGCTGAGCGCGGGCCGCGTCTGTTTCCCGCTGGATGTTCGAGTCGCACTGATTGTGCGCGCCGAGGGAGGGGTCGCAAGATGCAGCCCGGATCGCTGGTGCCAGACGGTCAATTCAGCTTTGGACAGGATGCCGAATCGGCATCGGAACTCATCCTGCAAGAGCTCGCGGGCCGGATCGGCGAACAGCAGTTCAGCCAGTGGTTTCAGGATAAAGCTCGCTGCCAAATGCTGGCGGATGAGTTCGTCGTCGCCGTGGCCAGTCCGTTCTTGATGCAGTGGCTCCAGAAAAAGTTTTCGCGCTCGCTGAGCCAGGCGGCGCAGACCGTCCTTGGAGGTTCCGCTCGCGTCCGGATTGTGGTCGATGGTCCCGCGTCGGACGTCGTTCATGCAGTTGCCACGAAACGGGTCGCTCCAGCGGAGCCAAGCCAACCACCCTCGTCCCATTCCAAACTTCCACGGCCGGCGACTTCGGCGGCCTCCAAGACAACCGACTTGACCGTACTTCCACAGGCAATTGCAACGGCAGTCGAGTCACCAAAGGCAACCGCAAAGTCTGCGGTTCCATCGCGGCGATTTGCGGACCTTTCCGATTTCGTCGCCGGACCCGGGACCGAACTCGCGATGACAGCGGTCGGGCAGGTCTGCCGCGCACCGGGAACGCAACTCAACCCGCTATGCCTGCATGGCGGCGTCGGGCTTGGCAAAACCCACCTGCTCGAGGGCATCTACCGGCAAGTGCGACGGATTCACGCGCAGGCGCAGGTCATGTACCTCACGGCCGAGAACTTCGCCAACTTTTTCACGTCGGCGCTGCGCGAACACAAGCTGCCGAGCTTTCGGCAACGATTCCGAAGCGTCGATGTGCTGCTGATCGACGACGTGCATTTTCTGGACGCGAAGTTCGGCATCCAGGAAGAGTTTCTGCACACGGTCAAGCAACTCGACAGTCTGGGCCGGCAACTGGTGGTGACTGTGGATCGGCATCCCAGGTTGTTGACGAAGATGACCGAGGAACTGAAAACCCGATTTCTCGCGGGCATGGTCTGCCGGTTGGAGTCGCCGGACCTCGCAACGCGCCGCGAGATCGTAAATCGCAAGGCGGCGGGTCTCGACGCCGATTTTACAGGCGACTCGCTCGCGTTCGTTGCCGAGAGGTTCACACAGAACGTCCGCGAGCTGGAAGGCGCGCTCAACTGCCTTGCCACCTACCACGCGATGTCGGGCCAGCGCGTCACGGCCACCGTGGCCAGAAATGTGCTGGCCGAGCTGGAGCGGGACTGCATCCGCGTGGTTCGAATGGCAGACATCGAACAGGCCGTCGCGTCGCTTTTCGGTCTTGGTGCGGACGAGCTGCGATCGGAACACCGTTCGCGCGCAATCAGCCAGCCGCGCATGCTGGCCATGTACCTCGCCCGCAAGCACACGCGGTCAGCGTACGCCGAGATTGGGAGGTATTTCGGCGGAAGGAATCACAGCACGGCCATTGCCGCGGAACGGAAGATCGCTCAGGACATCCAACAACAGGCGACGATTAAAATCGCGTCGCAATCGTGGACGCTCCGCGAGGTGCTGGAAACACTGGATCAGCAACTCTGCGCCTGCTGATCCGTCGCGTCGAGCGGACGGGCATTGATGCTCATCCGGTATCGCCACTATACTTCCGCCCCTTGATTTTTGGTCGGGTTGGAGGAGTGGCAGGCATGCGTGTTCCGATCGTCCCTCGTTCACAAGTGCAGGCACCGTTCTGGTTGGGTGTCGATGTCGGCGGCACGAATCTCAAGGCAGGCGTGGTCGATGATCGTGGTGCGCCGTTGTCACAGGTGATTCGTCCCACGGAAGCCGGTCGGGGACCGGAAGTCGGGATCGACAACATCGTGCAGACGCTTGAGACGGCGATCTCGCAGTGCGGACTTGGGCGCGATGACATCGCAGGCGTGGGGCTGGCCACGCCCGGGACGATGGACATCCCCGCCGGGATGCTGCTTGACCCGCCCAACCTGCCCGGCTGGAAGAATGTTCCGATTCGGCAACTGGTCTCCGACCGAGTCGGCTTGCCGACAATTCTGCAGAATGACGCGAACGCGGCCGCGTACGGCGAGTTTTGGGCCGGAGCGGCTCGCGATGCGCGGAGCCTGGTCTTCTGGACTCTCGGTACCGGCGTCGGCTGCGGCATCATCATCGGCGACCTGGTCGTCGAGGGAGCGCATTCCACCGGGGCCGAATGCGGGCACATCGTCATCGAAATGCACAACGGGAGGCTGTGCGGCACGGGGCAGTTCGGAACACTCGAAGCGTACGCGGGAGCCAAAGCGGTTGTGCTTCGGTGCCAGGAAGCGATTCGCACCGGGAGGGGCACCGTTCTCAAAGAATGGATTGCCGACGGGACCGAACTCACGCCGCTCCTGATCGCCGAAGCCGCCGAAGCCGGCGACCCGATGGCTCTCGATTTGATCCTAGAGACAGCGCGATTCATGGGGGTCGGCACTGTGACGGTGATGCACACGATCGATCCCGAGATGGTGTTGATCGGCGGAGCCATGACCTTCGGCGGCGCGGGATCGCCGATTGGCCGGCAGTTCCTCGACGCGCTCCGCGCCGAAGTCAAACGCCGGACGTTTCCCGTGCTGGCGGAGAAAACGATCATCGACTACGCCAGCCTCGGCAACGATGCCGGATACATCGGAGCCGCCGGGTGTGCCCGGCTGAAGCTGCGTCAGCCCAACCAAATCGCCGTCGCTTCCGCGAGAGGTTCGATGTGACGGCCAGTGCTTCGTGGCACGAGCGTCCCGCCCGAGCACAAGCGGGACGTCTGTGCCACGGCCGTTAACAACGTCGTCCAGGTTTACCGATCCAAACAGGAAGAACACGAACCACGCTGACTTGCGTATCATTACCGTATGGAACCCAGGTTCACCCGAAACTTTTCGATCGTCGCCCACATCGACCACGGCAAGAGCACGCTGGCGGATCAGTTGCTGCTCAAAACGGGGACGATCACCGAGCGCGAATTCCGCGAGCAACTGCTTGACGACCTCGACGTCGAGCGCGAGCGCGGCATCACGGTGAAGGCTCGGGCGGTGGCGATCAACTACGAGTACAAGGGACAAACCTACGAGCTGAACTTTGTCGACACGCCGGGACACGTCGATTTTCACTACGAAGTCTCCCGCAGTCTGGCCGCGTGCGAGGGTGCCCTGTTGCTGGTCGATGCGTTTCAGGGCGTGCAGGCCCAGACGGTGGCCAACGCCTACGCGGCGATCAATGCCAACCTCGCGATCATTCCGTGCATCAACAAAATCGATCTGCCGATCGTTCGCACCGACGAAGTGCTCGACGAAATGCACTCGGTGCTGGGGATCGAACCGGAGGAGGTCCTGCACGTCAGTGGCAAGGCGGGGATTGGGATTGAAGACGTGTTTGCGGCGATTATCGAACGGGTCCCGCCGCCGAATGTGAATGAAGGGGCACCGCTGCGGGCGTTGGTTTTCGACAGCAAGTACGACAACTTTCGCGGCGTCGTCACGTACGTTCGCATCATGGATGGCGAACTCGTTCCGGGCATGAAAATCAAATTCATGAAGGCCGGGACCACGCATGAAGTTTTGGAGGTTGGTCAGTTTCGTCCCAACAACGTGAAGACCGAGCGATTGGGCCCGGGCCAGGTCGGCTACGTGATCGCCGGCATCAAGGAACTCGGTGCCGTTCACGTCGGGGACACGATCACCGAAGCCGGCAACCCGGCCCCAGAACCGCTTCCCGGCTACCATCCGCCTCAGCAGATGGTGTTCTGCGGGATGTATCCGATCGAAGCGACCGATTTCGAATCGCTGCGCGAGGAGCTTCAAAAACTGAGCCTGAACGACGCCAGCTTCAGCTTTCAGCCGGAGACCAGCGACGCTCTCGGTTTTGGTTTCCGCTGTGGGTTCCTCGGCATGCTGCACATGGAGATCATCCAGCAGCGACTCGAAAAAGAAGCTGAGATCGACCTGATCCAGACGGCACCGAACGTGACGTACGAAATCCTGATGCTCGACGGAACGCTGAAACGAGTCGACAACCCGCAGGAAGTCCCGACGACCGGTGGCATCCGCGAGTTTCGCGAGCCGATCGTGCGCGTGAACTTCATCGTTCCAGCCGACTGCATTGGTCCGATCATGCAACTGTGTGCCGATCGCCGCGGAATCTACAAGAGCACGGAGTACCTCGGCACGCAGCGCGCCCAGCTTGTCTACGAGTTGCCGCTGGCCGAGGTGATCTACGACATGCACGACCGATTGAAGAGCGTCACGCGCGGCTACGGCACGATGGATTACGAGGTGATCGGTTTCCGCGAAGCCGACCTCGTGAAACTCGATATTCTGGTGAAGAACGAAAAAGTGGACGCGCTGGCCACGATCGTCCACCGTTCGAACGCCGACCGCCGCGGCCGCAACCTGTGCAAGCGGCTCAAGCAGGAGATTTCGAAACACCTGTTCGAGATCCCCATTCAAGCCGCGATCGGCTCGCGGATCATCGCCCGTGAAACCATTTCGGCACTCAAGAAGAATGTCACGGCGAAATGCTACGGCGGCGACATCACCCGCAAGCGCAAACTGTGGGCCAAGCAGGCAGCCGGAAAGAAACGCCTCAAACAGTTCGGCCAGGTCGAAATCCCGCAGAAGGCGTTTCTGTCGGTGCTCGAGGTTGGCGACGAGTGACGCTCGGAAACGCTCGACCCTCGCCCCTCAACCCTCACCCCCCCCGGCCCCTTCTCCCCGCTGCAGGACCGAGGCGAGGTCAGTACGCGCGCCGCTGCCGAGACGACGGGATGTTGAGGGCCTTGCGATACTTGGTCACCGTGCGGCGGGCGAGGTTGTAGCCGACTTGGGCGAGTTCTTCGACCAAGTCATCGTCGCTGAGAGGGTTGTTCTTGTCTTCCTTGTCCACGATTTCCTTGAGCTTGATCCGGATGATGTCCCAGGCGACTTCATCGCCACCGGCCGTGGTGGTGCCGCCGCCGAAGAATCGTTTCAGCGGGAAGATGCCGCGCGGAGTTTGGACGTACTTGTCGTCCACGGCTCGTGACACGGTCGTCACATGCACGCCGACCACATCCGCGATTTGCTGCATCTTCAGCGGGACGATGGCTTCCGGCCCCTTCTCGAGAAACTCTTGCTGGTGATCGACGATCGCCTGGGCCACCTTGCGGATGGTGTTGTACCGCTGCTCAATCGATTCGATGAGCCATTTGGCCGACTCGATCTTGCGCTTGATCCACTCCCGAGTCTTCGGGTCGGTATCGGGGTCGGACAGCATCTGGATGTGGCGGCGTGAGATGTTCAACCGCGGTGTGTATTCATCTTCGAGTTGCACCACGTAGCGACCGTTCACGTCGGGGACGACGCTCAGGTCGGGGACCACGTTTGCCTTGGGAGACGATTCAAAATTGCGGCCGGGGAACGGGTCGAGCGTTTTGAGTTCTTCCCACGCATCCTTGATGAGGTCGATCGAGTAGCCGGTCTTACGTTCGATGACAGGCAGCCGGTTTTGACCGAGGTCCTCGAGGTGCGATGTGATGAGCACGATCAGGATGTCACGGTAGGGTGTGTCGGGCTTGAGTTGCAGGAGCAGGCATTCTTCCGGCGTGCGGGCTCCGACTCCGGCCGGCTCGAGGCGCTGGATCATCGTCAGCGCTTCCTGCGCGTCGTTCATGCTGATCGGCGCGCCGAAAACCTGGATCATGTCTTCAAGCGAACTGGGCAGGCGGCCGTTGTGGTCGAGATTCTGGATCAGGTACCCGCCAAACTCGCGAACCGCCGGCGTGCACTCGAAAAAGCGAAACTGCTCCAGCAGGTGTTCCTGCAGCGACTCCGGCCGCGACTCGATGTTTGCCATCAAATCGTTCTGGCGTTCCGTGTCGTCGCTGATCTGGTTGGACGAGACCCGGGGGGAGTACGAGTAGTCATCCTCCGGCCAGTCCGTTTCGGGCATCGACGCGAGCCGCTCGAAATCGGCATCGTTGTTGTGCTCGGTATCGACCACCATCTCCCGTTGCTCGACGGGTTTTTCGGTGGGAGCTTCAGGCGTCGCAGCCGCTTCGACCTCGCCGTCCGACGTCTCGGGCTCGGCCTGGTTGTATTCGAGGGCGGGGTTCTCGGAGAGTTCTTCCTCGATCCGCTCTTCGAGAGCCATCACCGGAAGCTGCAGGATCTCCATCGACTGGATCATGCGCGGAGCCAGCTTCATCTGCTGGCTCATCTTCATCTGTTGTGAGAATCCCAGTTGCATGATCGCGGTGGCTGACGTCGGCGAGGGAAAGTAACCCGAAGCGTCAGCAAGGGCGTCGCAAAGTCCCGCGTGAGCCCGACCTCGCTCACGCTTCGGGTTACCATTCGAATGTCAAAACGAAATCAACTCAAAACGCCTGGCGGCCAGCGATGGCGTCGGCCAGCATTTCCTTGTTGGCAAACTCTAGCACGCTTCCGGACGCGATTCCTCTCGCCAGTCGCGTGATTTTCACTGGCTGGCCCTCCAGCAGATTGGAAAGATACAGCGCGGTGCCGTCACCTTCGAGTGTGGGATTGGTGGCCATCACGATCTCGCGGACGCCGTCGGCTCGAATCCGCCGCATCAGCGGTTCAATCGTCAGTTTCTCAGGGCCGATTCCTTCCAGCGGAGAAATTCGGCCTTGCAAAACATGATACACACCGGGGAAGACGCCGGAGGCTTCGATGGCCATCATGTCCCGAGGCTGCTCAACCACGCAGATGACTCGGTGGTCGCGGCGGGTGTCGGCACAGATGTCACAAACTTCCCTCTCGGCCAGATTGTAACAGACCGAACAGGGGCGAACCGCGAGCTTGACCTGTCGAATCGCGTCGGCCAAGCCGGCCGCCTCGGCGTTCGAGGAGCGCAAGACATGATGAACCAACCGCTCGGCCGATTTCCGGCCGATGCCGGGCAGCTTTTCAAACTCATCGATCAAACGCGTGATCGCGGGACCGTACTGGATCACGGCTGCATCCCCATTTTGGAGAGGGTCTCGCGCAACCCCTCGATATCAACTCCGACGGTGAGTTTTTGCATTTCCTCGGCCGCCGCCTGTTTTGCCTTGTCGAGCGCCTGGTTCATCGCGGTGACGACCAGGTCCTCGATCATTTCCTGATCGCCCGACCGAAACAGCGCCGGGTCGATGTGACAGGCGACGAACTCGGGTTGCGCGGTTGCATCCACAACCACCAGGCCGCCTCCCGCGGTTCCCTGCACCCGGACGCGTTTCAAGTTCTCCTGAATCTCGCCCACCTTGCTTTGCATTTCGTGGGCTTGCTTCATCAGCGAAGCGAGATTGGCCAGTCCCTTGAACATCGCATGTCCTTTGCTTGCGTACCAAACACCCGGCACAGGCAACTCGCCGGTTCGTTTCGTCTCCTCGACCCCATCGCGGTGCTCCCAACCCCGATCGTCGAAGTCATGTCTCCACGTCGACCCGCTCGTGGGCGGACATGTCCAGAACTGAAGCGGTTGCCGTAATCGTCTCCTGTTTAACCACGTTGGCTCCAAACACCGACTTGACGTGCTGCAGGAACGGGTCCGTCGTGGACTCGGCCCGACTGGTGGCCATTACCGGACGGAGTGCCGTTGCCCGCGGAGCCGCCTGGTCTCCCGAGCCTTCCTCCGACACGAGTCCAATCGAAACCGTCCTGCCCAGCAACTCGCGGGCCACATTCGCCAGCCGGGCCAGTTGCTCGGGCCGCTCGCAGTACTGTTTGCTCAAATCGTAGCCGTTGCCAAATCCGAAGACCAGACGGTTCGGCCCGGCAATCATCAACCGGCGGACGTTTTTGACATGAGAACCCAGCAGATCGGTCAATCGTGCCTGAATCGCGGTCAGGATGGCTGCTTCGGAACCGGGTTCGAACGCGATGGTGGACGATGGAGGGCGGACGGTGGAGGGCGAAGACTCTTCCGTAGGCGAATCAGCCAACGGTCGCGACATTTCGTCGGTGCTCGCCTTTCCGTCCGCCGTCCGACGGCCGGCATCCATTGGCGTCACCGTGTCATTTTTTTTTTCCACACTCGGACGGGTAGGGAGCGCGGTAGTGGGAGAGATGCCACGGCGGGCTTGTTCGATCAACTGCGTCAGGCTGTCGAGATCTTCGAGGGTCGACATGCGAACAAGGGCCAACTCGGCGATGGCCCGGCCGTACGTCACCCCCTTCATGCGGGCCTTGGCTTCGGCAAGGATCTGCAACGCGGCGAGAATTGTCTGCAGACCCCAGCCAGATGCGTGCCTAGCGAGCGAACCGCGGTTGTCGGCCGACACGCTCAGCAGGTCCACCTCCGTCGCTCCGGCGGCGAGGATCATCAGATCGCGGGCGTAGTTGACCAGTTGGTCCGTGAATTCGCTCAGTTGCACCCCATCGTTCAGCGCCGCATGGAACTGTCCGAGCGCCCGGTCACGACGACGTGCGATGATCTCGTCGAACAGGTCGATCAGCCGCGAATCGGGGGCCGTGCCAAGCAACCGATGCACGTCGGCCGCCGTCACCTTCGCCTGACCATACGCCAGCAGTTGATCGAACAGCGACTGGCTGTCGCGCATCGACCCGGCGGCACGCCGGGCCACAACTTCGATCGCCGCCGGCTCGACGTCGACCCCTTCCGCGGCAGCAATCTCCGCCAGCCGTTTCTGGATCGAGGCTGAAGCGATCGTTCCGAAATCGAACCGCTGGCAGCGCGACAGGATCGTATCGGGCACCTTGTGCGGATCAGTCGTGCAAAAGATGAATTTCACATTGGCCGGTGGCTCTTCCAGTGTCTTCAAGAGGGCGTTGAACGCTTCCTTGGTCAACATGTGGACTTCGTCGATGATGTAGATCTTGTAGCGGCTCCGCATCGACCGGACGTTCACATTGGCTCGCAATGTACGAATGTCGTCGATCTGTCGATTCGACGCACCGTCGATCTCCAGCACATCAACATCACTTCCGGCGGCGATGCCCTGGCAGACCTCGCACGTGTTGCAAGGGGTCGCGTCCTTCGCGTTCGGGCAGTTGAGGGATTTCGCCAGAATGCGAGCCATCGACGTCTTGCCGACGCCGCGCGCCCCGGTGAACAGGTAGGCGTGGGCCACGCGCCCACCCGAAATCGCGTTCCGCAGGGACTGGGCAACGTTTTCCTGTCCGATCACCTCGGAAAAAGTCTGCGGCCGGAAGCGCCGGGCCAGGACGGTGTAGTCTGACTTCGGGTCCGCGATCATGGCTCGTGCTCGCACGGCGTCGGCGGCTCGTTCGTTTCCTGACCGAACCAGAGTTGGTAGCCGCCCGGGTCCTCCAGTTCAAACTCTTTCATTTGATAGAAGGTAACCCGGAGGTCGCCGACTTTGTAGCCTCGCCCGCGCAGCGACGTGTGCAGGGCGACGACGTTGTCGGGGTAGAAATAGAAGTACAGCCCCTTCCGCCCCGGCCGCGGATCGCCATTCAAACACGAGGGCTCAACCGCCGTCAGCATGATCTCGCCGCGAGCCGGCGGATCTTCCTTCCAGTCAGAGTCCGGCGTCAGGACACACCAGCAAAGGCGCTCTTCCCACTCCATCTCGTTCAGGCACCGGAAGCCGAGGGCCTCGCAATAGAACTTTCGACTGACGGCCACGTCGCCCACGCCGAGCATCGGGATCAGGTTGGTGATCTTTGCGGGATGTCGCACGCCCGGACCTCCAAAAGCAGAGGCGACAGGCTGCCCCCTCATGCACATGGAAGACGGTTGCTTAGGGCTGCTTCGGTTAAGACCTGACCCGGTTCACAAGTTCCCATTGCACTCGGAGGCAGCCTGTCGCCTCCGCGGACCCACTGTAGCGCGGCTGTCGGGGCTGGTCAAGCGACGGCTCTAGGTCGATTGCAATTTACCGCACGCCCGTTCATAATCCCCCGCTTCCCGGCGATGCCGACACATGAAATGCTAGTTTTTTCCGGACGGGCGTTTGAGTAAAGGTGCTGACTCCATGTCGATGATGAAGACGCGGTTTAACAAGTCCAAGTTGAAGAAGCCGATTCGCAAGAAAAAAGCGATGGCGAAGCGGAAGCTCAAGTGTCGCTTCTGCACCAAGGAAGGCTGCCCGCGTCCGGTGTACGTGGATTACAAGGACTTGAGGACGCTGAAGGTGATGGTCAATTCCGCCGGGCATCTGATCCCGCGACGTCGCACCGGAAACTGTGCGAAGTTTCAGCGCGCCGTTCGCGAAGCCGTGTTGCGCGCCAGATTCATGGGTTTGCTGCCCTACGTCAACCGCGATCAATAAGTGATCGGTCACGCCTGCGACGGGCCGCAGTGAGCGGTGATATCCGCACGCGGTTCGGCAAACCGAGCTGGGTGCGTCGCGACGCCTCCCTCTGGAACGGCAGCCGGTGGTCGTGACGTTTTGAGAAGCGACTCGATCTGCGAGATCAGTTTCCCGATGTCGAACGGCTTGCGAACGTAGGCTGCGGCGCCCTTGGCCAGCGCCGTTTGTTCGTGGTGCGGATTCGTGCTGCCTGAAACCATCACGACCTTTGGACCGGCGTTCGGCCGAACGCGAAGATGGTCCAGAACGGCGAAGCCGCTGCGCCGCGGGATCATCATGTCCAGCACCACGAGGTCGGGCGCGTCGCGCTCGATGCGGCTGAGCCCTTCGTTGCCGTCGCGAGCCTGCAGCACCTGGAAGCCGCGCTCTTCGAGGGCCATCGCCAGCAATTCACGGATTGAATTGTCGTCGTCAACGACCAGCACCCGGAACGGAACATTCTGAGACATCGGAGCCACCCAGCAAAGCATGCCGCCCGTCAAAGTCATTCAAGTTGTTGGCCAGTCTGGTAACGGGGATCGGCGGCTGGCACATCCAAATCCAAGCAATTCCGTGGCCCGAACAAATTCTGTCACAATTTTGGCGGGAATGATAGAGATGCCAAGGGGGCTGGAGGGATGATTTCCCAAATCCTCCCGAGTTCCTGTACACTGGTCGGCGAGAACTCCATTCGCGTCGCGGTGACCAACCTCGGCGATCTCCGCGTTCTCAACGTTTCCCGAGCCAGGCCGCTCAGGTCGAAGAAAGCGCGGAGTCGGATGAGCGACAGCGATTCGAATCAAGTGAGTTCAACGACCAACAAAAGAGGATCCAACAGTGTCGGCAACTTCGGTGGTGGGACTGCAGTGGGGCGATGAAGCCAAGGGGAAGATCGTCGACTTGCTCACGGATCAGCACGACATCGTCGTGCGGTATCAGGGAGGAAACAACGCCGGCCACACGGTCGTGTTCGAGGGGAAAAAGTACAAGCTGTCTCTGTGTCCGGCGGGCATTCTGCGGCGCGGCGTGGTGTCCGTGATCGCCCCGGGAGTCGTCATCAACCCCCAGGCGTTGCTCGGCGAGATCGAGCAGGTGCGGTCGCAGGGAGTCACAGTCAGCGGCGAGAACCTGCTGATCAGCGATCGGGCGCACGTCATCTTCCCGTACCACATTGCCGAGGAGGCGGTATTCGAGCGGAGCCAGAAGCAGAACGCCATCGGCACGACCATGCGCGGGATCGGCACCTGCTACCGCGACAAGGCGGGGCGCATCCACGCCATCCGGATGGGTGACCTGTTCCACCTCGACACGTTTCGCTCGCGGCTGACCGAGGTTGTCGCGCAAAAGAACCTGGTCTTGCGTGCCTTGTCGGTGGACAGTGAGTTTCGTCCGCTCGACGCGGAAAGCATCGTCGATGAGTACCTCGGCTACGCTTCGAAATTGAAGTCGCATGTCATGGACACGACGCAGTTCCTGCACCGAGCACTCGATCAGGGAAAGCGGTTGCTGTTCGAGGGAGCACAGGGAAGCTTGCTGGACATCGACCACGGCACGTTTCCGTACGTGACGTCTTCCAACAGCTCCGGCTGCGGGATTCACAACGGCAGCGGAGTCCCCGAGCGACGGATTTCGAGGATGATCGGTGTGGTGAAGGCGTACACGACGCGAGTCGGCGGCGGGCCGTTTCCCACGGAGCTCGACAACGAGATCGGTCAGCACATCCGCGACGTCGGGCACGAGTACGGCACAGTCACCGGCCGACCGCGGCGCTGTGGCTGGTTCGACGCCGTGGCCGCACGGTACTCGGCACGGCTCAGCGGGATCGACTGCCTGGCAATGATGCTGCTCGACGTGCTGAGCCAACTCGACGACATCAGCCTGTGCGTCGCGTACGAAATCAACGCCCAGCGCACGACGGATTTTCCAAGCCACATCACGGACCTCGCCGCCGCCAAGCCCGTGTACCAGACGCTGCCGGGTTGGAAACGGGACATCTCCACCGTCCGTCGCATCGGCGATTTGCCGTCCGAGGCACGGCGGTATCTCGATACGATTTCAGAACTGCTCGGGTTCCCGGTGCAAATCATGTCCGTCGGCCCAGACCGGGAGCAGACGATTTTTTCCAAGTGACCTCCCCTCGCCTCCGCGGGGGAGAGGGGCCGGGTGTAACGAGCGAGCGTCGTTGCTGAGGGATTGCAAGATGGCCATCTCAAATTCCAAACTGAAAATCGGCGTGACCTCACTGCTGGCGATGTGCTTGTTCGCCGGTACCGGATCACGCCAGGTTTTGGCTCAGCAGAACGCGGAGCAGGAACGAGTCGATCGGGCGATCGTCAAGGCACTGGATTTCCTCGCGCGGCAACAACAGCCGTCCGGGGCGTGGAAGGCGGACAACTATGGCGAGATGACGTCGATCACGTCGCTCGCGATCATGGCGTACCTGGCCGCGGGGCACGTGCCGGGCGAAGGGCCATACTCCGATACCATGCAACGCGGCCTGCGATACGTGCTGGATCACCAGCAGCGGAACGGACTTGTCGTGGACAAGTCGAGCCACGGTCCAATGTACTGCCACGGGATCAGCACGCTCATGCTGGCGGAAGTGATTGGCATGGTGTCGAAGGACGAGGCCAAGCCGCTTCGCACGGCGCTGGAGCGGGCCGTAAAGCTGATCCTCGAAGCGCAGAATCTTCAGAAGCCACGCGATCAGGCGGGCGGGTGGCGTTACCAGCCGAGCAGCCGCGACAGCGATCTGAGCGTGACCGGTTGGCAGTTGCTTGCACTGCGAGCTGCCAAGAACGTCGGGTGCGATGTGCCGGCGGACAACATCGACCGCGCGGTCGAGTACGTGAAGAATTGCAGTTCGCGGAATCGAGGTTTCTGCTACCAACCCGGAGGCGGCCCGTCACCGATCATGACCGGCACTGGCATCCTCGCTCTGGAAATCTGTGGGCAGCATCACGCTCCGGAGTCGCTCGGAGGCGCGGATTTTTTGCTCTCGTCGCCCATTCGATACCAGCAGGAGCACTTTTTCTACGGAGCCTACTATTGCGGCGTCGGCATGTTTCAAATCGGCGGTCGGCATTGGGAGCAAAGCCGCGACCACTTGCGAGCCATCCTGCTTCCCAAACAGTCTGCCGACGGAAGTTGGCTCGGCGAGAGTAACGAGATCGCCATCGGTCGGCCGTACGCGACCAGCATGGCGGTGCTGTCGCTGGCCGTCGAGTACCAGTTCCTCCCGATCTACCAAAGGTAGCCGCCGGTAATCTCGCAGCCGTCACACTCCGAATGATGAGCTGCGTTCTTGCTGGGCTTCATTCGACCGACCAGCTCCTCACGCGGAGCGTGACGGCTACGTTGCCGGGGTTGGTTCGTGGACGAGCAGGATTTGGTCGCCGGGGACGTCGAGCAATTCCTGCGTGATGCCGGACGGCCATCGTATTTCGACTTTTTGGGCCCGCTCATCGCTGCCGAGGCCGATGTTCACACGCGGGTCATGCGACGACGCGTAACTGCTCCCTCCCTTCCTGAGCCGCAGTTGCACACCCTTCGAGGTGTGAATCCGAATCTGCGCGCCAATCGCGTCGCGGTTGCTTGTTGTCCCGACGAGTTGCAACGTCAGCCAATGATTCTTCGTCTGGCTGTCGCATCGCAGCACCGCGACCGGTTGGTTGACCCGAGACACCACCAGATCGATGTCGCCATCGTTGTCGAGATCCCCGGCGGAGACCCCGCGGCCACGGTGCTGAGACGTGAGATAATCGCCCGCCGACGGGGCAACGTTTTCGAACCGCCGGCCCTCCAGGTTTTCAAACAGCAGCGGAGCCTGATCGACGGTCGTGTTGATCGGAAACCGGATGACATGGCCATTCGATACGAAGGCATCTTCGTCACCATCGTGATCCATGTCGAAGAAAGCGGTCCCCCAGCCGACGAACAACCCGCCGACCGACGTGACGCCCGCCGCCTGGCTGACATGCAGGAAGAACGACCGCCCCTCGTTGCGGTAAAGTGCGATGGATTCCTGTTCGTAGTTGACCACCCAGATGTCGGGGCGACCATCGAGGTTGAAGTCGGCGACGTCGACGCCCATGCTCCCGTTGGGAATGCCCTTGTCGCCGAGTGCCGTACCGCTGATCAGCCCGATCTCTTCGAGATGCCCCGCGCCGTCGTTTTGGTACAGGAAACTTGGAACGGTGTCGTTGCTGACGTACACATCGACATCGCCATCGAGGTCCACGTCGGCCAGCACGACCCCCAAGCCTTTGCCATCCTTGCGAAGGCCGGCAGCCTCCGAGGCATCGAAAAACGAACCGTCTCCGCGACTGAAATAGAGGACGTCCGGAAGGCCATCAAAATAACGAGGCGGACAAACCTCGACCGGTTTGTCCCTCGTTGGCCCCGGGCAGGTGGGATGATTATCGAACGACCAATTGACGTAGTGAACTACGAACAGATCGAGCCAGCCGTCTCCGTTGATGTCGGCCCAAGCTGCACTGCTGCTCCACAACTCGTCCGTCATTCCGGACGCTTGCGCCTCTTCAACGAACGTGCCATCACCCTGATTGCGAAACAACATCAGGCCGCCGAATCCGGTCACCAGCAGGTCCGGGAATCCATCGTCGTCGTAGTCGGCAATCGCGATTCCGTGGTTGTAGATGCGCGATAAATCGACACGAGCCTCGCGCGTTCGGTCCTCGAATGTCCAGGCACCCACGTTGCGAAACAGTCCCGGCGGCAACCCCAAAATGGATTTGGACTCGCCGAATTGACCGCCTCCAGCGAGGATCGGATCCACTCGTCCATCACGATCAAAGTCTGCCTGGCCAGCCCCACCGCCAAGCGACTCTAAGATCGCGAAATGACCCGCTTCCTGACCGTCCCGGTACGTGAACCTGATGCCGGCAACGGCGGCAACATCATGAAACGTCACCGGCGAGGGTCGTTGCGGCGTGACGATCGGAGGATTGATTAAGGAATTGCCAGTCACCGGACCGCCACCGGCACCAGAACCCGAGGTGGTGTCACATCCGGCGACGAGAACTGGCAACCAGCAAGCATTCAAAATCGAGAATATAACTCGAACCGGACTCTCGATCATCTTGCACGTCCTCAGGGCTTCAGGGTTGGTGTTCGGTATCGGCCGTGCTGGCCCTGCGCTGATGCTCATCGGCCAGTCTATCCTTTCCGATGCTGCGATAGTACTCCGCCAGCGCAGCTTGGCTCGGCCGATGATGCGGGTCAAGGTTGAGGACGCTGAGCAACCACTTCGCTCCGTCATTTGGAGCGCCGTTACTCATCAAGATCATGGCGATTTCAAAACGCATTTCCACGTCGGTGGGCCTTCCTTTGGTCTGATCCATCAACGCTCGCATTCGATCGGTTGCCTTGAGGCTGCGTTCAACGAACTGTAAATGCTCCTTGGCCTCGTCTGATTGACCGATGTCTCGAAGTGCGGATGCAATTACCAGTCGCGGTTCGGGATCGAATGGACGGGCCTCAATGACAGGGCGCAGGTGAACAATGGCTTCGTTGGCTCGCCCGACCTTCAATTCGAGTTTTCCAAGTTGCAACCGGGCGACGTGTGCGTCGGGGGCGAGTTGGAGCGCACGCATCAATGTTGAACGGGCGTCGTCCAACCTGCCTCGCTCCAATAGGCACCGGCCCAAACCAGCAAGGAGGGTCGAATTGTCGGCGTCTGACTTCAAGAGTCGACGATACCATTGCTCAGCCTCCTCGAACTCCTCAACCGTCATCAGCAGTTCGGCGAAATGCCTCTGAATATCGGTGCGACTCGGTCCGAGCTCCAAGGCTCGACGAACCGAAGTGACTGCTTCCTTTGGGTTGCTGTTATGAGCGTGGAAGAGGCCCCGCATGAAATGTGGCTGCGGATCGCGTGGAAAGTCGGCCTCCCAGACGTCCAGCAAGCCAAGTGCGTCGCTGATTCGATAGGCGTCAAAAAAGCCTTCCACAAATGCTTCGCAGATCTCAGCACCGTCTTCACCGGGACCTAGGAGCAACTCCGTTAGGTGAGGTTCCGCCTCCCGAAGCTGGCCATTTTGGGCCAACATCAGCCACTCCTCTCGACGTATGGAAGTAACCGGGTGTCCGCATTTCCAGGCAGATTCGAGGTGCTTTCGAACCATCTCCGGCTCTCGTAAATGTCGAAAGACGCGTGCTAATAGAAAATGAGGTTCGGGCCTGAGGGGAGACAACCTTGAGGCCTGTTCGAAACGCTCTAAGGCTTTTGAATAGTTGCGTTTCAGGAGTTCTGATTGACCGATACTTAGATGGTAATGAAAACTGATTTGGGGTACGCACCAAACCAGAAACCCTAGGACCACAGCGCCACCAACCGCCAAGAGAATCCGTTGGAGACGGGTTCGGTTAGTCCAAAAGGATCGCCGTTGTAATCGTCCAGCAGTATTTGCGTGTTCGGGAATCTGCACTTTGGATCGGGAAGAATGCTGTTTCGCGTTTCGGGTTCAAATACAGAATCTCAAACACACCAAAGACTGAAGAACCGGCACAGAATCTAACCCAATACCGACAACTTCGACTTCGACATCTCAGCCGTTGGGACGGCCCCTTGAAACTACTCGCATACGAAATTGAGTTTATGGTTGACGTTGCCTTGCCGATCAATGTAAACTACCTCGCAAGGTTCCAAAAGATTCAGGCGTAATCTCGTTGCACAGAGACCATTTCGTTTTCGTTGTTCATCGCTGATTTTGTCGTCGTCATTCATGGAGCACTCGAACATGACTACTCGGAGACGGCATGCGTTTACTCTTATTGAGTTGCTGGTTGTTATCGCAATCATTGCGATCCTTATCGCGCTCTTGCTTCCGGCAGTGCAGCAAGCTCGAGAGGCTGCCCGGCGGACTCAATGCAAGAACAACCTGAAACAGTATGGATTGGCGATTGCGAATTACCACGACGTTCACAGTTGCTTTCCGTATGCGGGAGGTAACGGTTGGACGACCTGGGCCCAACCACCGTTTAGCTGGCAGGTTCGCGTCTTACCGTTTACGGATCAAGCGTCGACGTACAATCAGTTGAATCTGAATCACCCCGATGGACTTCAGGTGCCTCTGGGAAGTGGTTCAAACTTATTTGGTCGAGTCGTTCCTTACATGCTTTGTCCTTCTGACTCCACCATGATAAACAACCCCGAGTGGAGCGGCTGGGGAGCCAATCCATACGGTGGTAGTGCGACTTGGCTTGGTCCAGCACAAACAAACTACTGTGGTTCGATGGGATCGCAAAGTACTCCCTCTGCAGCGGGGTCGGCATGTGAACCTTGGCAACAGTTCATGGAGCCATTGGCTAATAATGCAGGGCACGGGAACTCCCGAAGCAAGAGAGACATTTCCGGAATGTTCTGTCGCGAGGGAATTCTTGTCAAACTTGGAGATGTCAGTGACGGCACGTCCAACACGATCATCGTGGGTGAGATCCTGCCCGATTGCAATGACCATCGCGACGGCGTATGGGGATTTAACGGCATGGGTAACGCGCATGCCTCCACGGTCGTTCCAGTCAACAACATGACCACATGTTCGAAAGCGAACCCGGGCAAGATCACTCATCCAGCGTGCACAAATCCGAATAACTGGAATTTCTCTTGGGGCTACCGATCAATGCACACCGGTGGAGCTCACTTTTTGCTGGTGGATGGATCTGTTCGTTTTGTAAGCGAGACCATCAATCACACGACATATCAGCGTTTGGGTGGTCGCTCTGATGGCAAACAGATCGAGAACTACTGAAGTCGCGGCTTAAGTCGTTCGAATCTGATGGTTGCCTTCGGCTTACCAAAGGCTTGGTTGAATCGGGCGTAAACACTCAACGCAGGACCCGAACGATTTCGGTCGTACGCGCAGTGCATGGATGTTCATGCCGGATGGCAAGGCAGTGAATAGCGGCCGATGTCCTTGCGTCGTCATTGAAATGGCGGCTGACCTGTACTTATTCTGCTGATCGTTAAAGGAGCGTTGAAAATGCAATTGCGACGTCGTCGTGCGTTCACACTGATTGAACTGCTAGTCGTAATAGCAATCATCGCGATTCTAATCGCCCTGCTGCTTCCCGCCGTACAACAAGCTCGCGAGGCAGCGCGTCGTACTCAGTGCAAAAACAACCTGAAGCAATACGGGTTGGCGATTGCGAATTACCACGACGTGCACGGAGCATTTCCAATCGGCGGTGCGGGAACCTGGTCGAATTGGACCGGGTCACACCTGAGCTGGCAGGCAAGAGTTCTTCCTTTCGCGGATCAAACATCGATGTACAACATGATTAATATGGATCGCCGTGCGGACGCGATTTTGCATGAACCTCTTGGATCAGGTTCAAATCTCCTAGGACGAATCGTTCCGTACATGCTGTGCCCATCGGACTCGACGATGATCTCCAATCCAGAATGGAGCGGTTGGGGAGCCAATCCGTATGGTGGCAGTGCCACATGGCTTGGCCCTGCCCAGACAAACTACTGTGGATCACTAGGTTCCCAGAGTACACCATCTGCTGGCGGTGCCGCGTGTGAGCCATGGCAGCAGTTCATGCAACCGATCGCCGCCGGAAACGTCGGACACGGAAGTTCTGAAAACAAGAGTCTGATTTCCGGGATGTTTGCAAGAGGCATGGGAGCAACCATCAAAATAGGCGACGTGAGCGACGGCACCTCAAACACAATCGTCGTTGGAGAAATACTTCCAGATTGCAACGACCATCGCGAAGGCGCATGGGCAAGTAACGGTATGGGTAATGCGCATGCATCGACTGTCGTCCCAATCAACAACATGACAACCTGTTCCAAGGCTAATCCTGGAAAGATCACCCATCCCGCTTGTACCAACATGAACAACTGGAATTTTTCATGGGGTTTTCGGTCAATGCACACAGGTGGCGCACATTTCCTGCTGGTGGATGGTTCCGTTCGGTTCATCAGCGAGACAGTTGATCACACGACATACCAACGTTTGGGCGGTCGGGCCGACAATCGACAAGTCGGGAATTTTTAGCAATTGCGATATTCTGCGAAACCAGTTTTTGTTTTGGGTCACGCCGAAGCCAATCTCCGGCAAATCCCCCCTATTCCCGATTCAATCAATGAGATCGACCATATCGCTAAATGACCCGGCGGCACTCTGACTTTATTCACCACAGGACCATCATGATCCAAAAAGCGATCCCCTGCTCGTTATTCTGCCTGCTAATGTCCATGGTTCTGGGCTGTGGATCTGGTGTTCCTAGCGGTCCACGACTGGCGGCTGCAGGGGGAATCGTAAAGTTCAAGGGATCTCCCCTCGCCGGTGCGACGGTTACGCTGGTTTCCTCCGAAAAAGGAACGATTGCAACCGGTGTCTCCGATGCCGAAGGCAAATTCAATCTCACCACTGCAGGATCAAATGGCGCACCAGTCGGGACGTGCAAGGTATCCGTGACCGCTGCGGGCGAGGGGCAAGCTGTCCCGGCCGACGCTCGCGCGGCACTCGACCCATCCAAGCGGCCTTCGACGCCCGATGAAGCCAAAGCAATGATGCAAAAACAGAATGACGCGATGAAGACATCCATGATGGATGCCGGAAAGAAAAAAGCAAAGTCTGCCATTCCGGACAAGTATATGAAGGCAGACACAAGCGGACTCACGGTGACGGTTACTGACGACCCGTCCAAAAACCAATTCACACTCGACCTTTCTGAATAGATCGCTTGCGATTCCAGTCGCCAAGTGTCTTTCTTGAGTCACTCAAACCTCCCGACAGGCTTGATTCGCTGCGGCTCGTCACTGAGTTTCAATGAGACTCACCCCCCGTCCTGTCATTCTCTTGGGAGCCTTCCTTGGATTGACCGTATTGACCGGAGGCGGCCTTGCATGGCAAGCGCACTGCGGTCGCCAATTTGAGACCGCACTCGTTAATCTCAAAACGGATGGCGATGTCCGACAAGCTCGAAATGTCGCAGACTCGCTTGCCAGGCAACCCGGTTTCTCAGCGGAGGCCAAAATACTGCGGGGTGCCTGCCTGATTCGTACTCGCGAATTCGAGGCGGCATATCGATTGCTATCCGATGTTTCTCCTCCGCCGCGATTGCGTCATTCACTCTTGATGCTACTTGGGGAATGCCTGTACCAACTGGGCGACCTCGTTAATTCGGAACGAGCCTTTCGACAGGCCGCTTTGGAGCGACCCGATTCACCGGCGGCTCATCGGTGGCTAGCCGGCCTTTATCATGAAGTCGGTGCCATGTGGGGCACCTTGGGCGAACTTCAAGAGGTCGTGCGTCTGAATCCTCACGATCAAATGGCGTATGCACTCATGGGCCAACTCTACGCCGAGGACTTCGGTCGGCCAAAGGAAGCTGGTGACCAGTTTCGGAAGGCACTCGAACTGAAACCCTCCGCAGAACAAGAGCAGGCGATTCGGCGTGAGTTGGCGGCAACGCAGATTGCCCTCAATGACTTTGAAGGGGCCTTGGATACGCTGGCAAGTGCCAGTGAGGATGTCGGAGTGCTGGCGATGAAGGCAGAGTGTCTTTGGAACCTGCGAAACCCAACAGCAGCAACTCAACAGCTCGAACGGGCAAAGTCGATCGATCCCAAGTTTCGGGCCGTGCTGTTGTTGGAATCTCGAATGAAGACAGATAGCGGATTCGCGGGCGACGCAGTCAAACTGTTGACGAAGCTCCTCGAACAGGATCCTCACGACTTCACCGCCCGGTATCAACTCGCTCAGGCCTACCGCCTCCACGGAGACCTTGAACGCAGCCAGGTGGAATTGACACGAATGCAAGAATCCAAGGATTTGCGGAATCGCCTCAATGAACTGTACGAGCAGGCAATAAAAAGTCCGCTCGATTCTGACATCCGCGAACAGTTGGCAACCACGTGCGATCAGTTGGGAAAACGCGAACTGGCTGAAAAATGGCGTCGCGCCAGCGGTGCCGCACGGCAAGCGGAATTGTATTTCAAGAAACCGTAGGATCTACGTACGCTGGTTCCCCGTCGTCGCATTCGTCCTCGCGACCTGTCGCTTCCGGATCGCCAATCCATCACCGCAGGCCGGCAAGTTCCTGTAACACGTGCCAATTCTCGAGTCGCTCACCACATGCCTGCAACAACAACTCGGACGGGTTTCCATCTTTGTCGAAGTGCTTTGTGAATCGGCCTTCGCTCCGGCAAAAATCGATGAAGTCGACTACTTCTCCCGTCTTCGGATTTGTGTACCAATCCTCCTTCATCGCGGGGTTTCCCTGCAGCGACAGTCGCTTCTTGATCGTGTCGCCGGCGCGCGGATCGTAGATCAGCATCGGGAACGCGCGGCTATCGACGGCCAGGCGGGCTTGGTCGGTCGCCATGTTGTCGGCCACTCCATGCTCGGGTTGGCACGTCGTGTAACAGCACACAACGGCCGGTCCGTCGAACTCCAGCGCACCGAGGACCGCCTTGTAGAAGTGATTGGTGTGAGCGCACGTCGTCTGCGCCACGAATGTGCGCGGGTGCATCATCGCGATTTGCGCGATCTCCTTGCGACGCTCCGTCTTCCCGCCGACGACCTTTCCGTGGACGCTCATTTTCGTGTTTTGGCCGGTGTACGTACTCGTTGACGCTTGCCCGCCGGTATTCGAGTAGACCTGCGTGTCGAGCACGAATACTTTGATGTTCATCCCCGATGCCAGCATGCGGGACAGCGACTGAAATCCGATGTCAAACATGGCTCCATCGCCGCCGATGCACCAGATTGGCTTTGTCTGCCAGCCCATCTGATCCCAACGAGAGCGCACACCCATCGCATCGGCCGGCGCATTTTCGAACAGCGAGTTCGTCCAAGGCACCAGATACGGGTTGTACGGGTAGGTCGATGTGTACACCGTGTTGCATCCCGTGGCAGCCACCAAGCCCCACTGATCTCCGAATTTGGCACCGGTCGCGGCGCAAAGCATTCGCAAGGCGGTTCCTTCACCGCAGCCGGCGCACGATCCCGCGCCACCGACGTACACGTGCGTCTTCTCGCGCAGCATCATATCGATCAACAGGTTGTCGTTGATGTACCGTTCGTCCGACGGGCCGAACTGCTTGAACAGCCGATGCCCCAGTCGGATGTCGCGAATCTTCTGTTCGCTCTTCGGGATCATCTTCAGCGCCAAGTCGTCGCAAACCGTGACACACTCCGCACACCCCTTGCACTTGCTGGGATCGATGATGATCGCGAAGCGGCCTCCCTCCTGACCCTTCTTCTTCGGCCCGTCGTAGTATTTCCGCGTTCGCGACCACTGATGTTCAAACATCGCCCGATCGGCGGGGTCGGTGATGCCCTGCAGTTTTTGTTCGAGAGTCGATTCGGCCAGCACTTTGCCGAGGATGGCCGTGTCCGGACATTCGGTCACGCAGTCCATGCAACCGGTGCAGTTCTCCGGGATGTATTCGGGGATTTCCGGGGCCACGTAACTGAAGTCACGCAGCGCCGCGGTTCCCGCCGGGATGAACGACCGGGCGACCGACAGATCGGCCGGCAGGTCTTTCTCACCGTAGCCTTCTTCATAACCGCGAATGATGCGGTCGTTGAAGTCATTGACGTCGAGAATCTCAAGTTTGACCGTCTTGTATGGCGCGTCAACGAGCGTGCCGTAGCAATTGTTGTTGAACGGGTCGCGTTCGCTGGCGTCGTTCATCGAAGGCAGTGTCTTTTCCGCAGTTGCCATATCTGGTTGCTCCTGGTTGGAGGTGGCAATTCAAGCCTGAATGATGGACGCGGGAATCTCCTGCATCTCGCTGTAACCGCGCTTGACGCAGGTGAGGTTGTCTTGCACGACGCGATCACCTCGCTTGCCGAAGTACTTTCGAAGCGCCTTCTCGACCCCGGCGTAAACTTCTTCGTCCGACATACCGCTCTCCTGGGCATACGGAGTCAGCTTCAAAAAGCCGCCCAGCAGCACAATCCCTTGCATGCGCATCTCAAGATCGGCCTCGGAGGCGACCGTGCGGGCAATCTTCACCATGTCGATGAAGAACACGCGAATGTTTTTTGCGCGGATCGCCTGCTTGTGATGCTCCGGAATGCGTTGCCAAACCTCAGGGGGCGTGGTGTACGGACTCTGCATGAAGATCGCGCCCCCTTCCACCAATCCGGTCAACGGGTCGCCGCTGAACAAGGCGTTGGTGTCGTTGAGCACTGCCAGATCAACGTGCTCCAACTCGCTGTGAGTGTAAATGTGCGAGTCGGCAATCGTCAGGTAGTACGTGGTCGGCAAGCCCTTCTTCTCCGAGCCGTACTTCGGATACGCCTGCACGTCCTTGCCGAACACCTGGCCTCCGATCGTCGCGATCACTTTGTTCGTGGTGACCGAACCGAAGCCACCGACCGAATGGCCGCGCATCGAGAAACCGCCGGTCGGACGGAGATCGGGGTCTTCGGTGACTTTCAGCGCGAGCGCATGGTGAATCCCGACGCAGAAAAAGTCCTGTCCATCGTGGATCATGTTGTCGAACACGGCGATGATGTCGCCGGGACGCACATCGCGGCTGCCGAGGCCGGCGGCACCGCTGTAGATTCGCGGAATGCTGTCGATCTTTTCGACTCCATTCTGACCGTTGATGGCGTCACAAAACGCGGCCTTGATCTCGCGCGTCAGGTGATTGCCGGTCGTGGACAGCGGGTCGTCCATCCGCTCGATGACCGAAAACGCCTTGCAGTCCTTGAGGGTATTGACGATCACCTGCGACGGAAACGGGCGGAAGCAATAGATGTTCAGACACCCCGCCTTGATACCCTTCCGATCTCGCAGGTAATCGACGGTCACCTGCGCCGTCTCCATGTAGCTCCCCATGCCGATCAGGATGTAGTCGGCATCCTCGCAACGGTACGCGTCAACAAAATCGTACCGGCGTCCGGTCTTGCGGTAGAACTCGTCGAACGCCTCGCGCAACGCGGGGTCGACCTGATCGTAGTACCATCGCTGAGCGATCTTCCCTTTCATGTACGAGTCCTGATTCTGCACCACGCCCGACATGATCGGGTTCGCCGTGTCCATCAGGTTGGTCAACTTGTCCTCGGGCTTGCCAATGTACTCCTTCATGAATTCCAGTTCCGGCAGCCGCACGCTTTCGACGGTGTGCGTGGTCAGAAACCCGTCTTGAACATTCATGAACGGCGTCTTCGCAGCTTCGGCTGCTCGGCGGGCGATCAAACACAGGTCGCCGGCCTCCTGAGCATTGCGGGCGAACAGCATGCCCCAGCCGCAGTCGGCCACAGACATCACATCGTCGTGTCCGGCATGCACGTTCAAGCCCTGGCTGGTCAGTGCCCGCGCTCCAATGTTGAAGACAACCGGCAGCCGCTTGCCAGCGATCGTGTACAGCACTTCTTTCATCAAGATCAGTCCTTGACCGGACGTGAAGTTTGTAACCCTTCCGCCGGCAAGTGCAAATCCCTCGCAAAACGTCGCCGCCGAGTGTTCGCTTTCGGGTTCGACAAAGACCAACTGATCGCCCCACAGATTTGGCGCACCGTTGCTCATCGCCGCGTTGAATCCGCCCCCCATCGTGGTTGAGCTGGTGATCGGATACGCGCCCGAACCCTGAGAAATGCGGGTCTCCACCCACACGACGGCTTCGGCGCCGTCACACGTCGTGGGGACACCCGGGTACTGGAATTTCCGTTCGACTGGTTCGCGAGACGGAACGTCCGTGACCCGGTCGATAGTTGCCGTTGCCATGAGAAGAAGTCTCCCTGATGCGGACCAACGTCCAGTGACAACCTGACCCACCGGCCGAAGCATGCCGCCTCGACGCCGGCATCACCACGCACACTTTAGCAGAACCGGACGCGCAGTAGAACGCGACTTGAACCGAATCGCCCGTCAGGCGTGCCGGCGCCTAGCAAAGACCTCTCCATTTAACCGGCGTAGTCTCGATCCCACTGAGTTCATACTATAATCGGCCCCACCAGCCAATGATACTCCTGACGCATCGTTATCAACCTGCCTTGAAGACCATCGACTTGCTCTTCGAAGAATCTGGAGCCACACTCGACGACATCGCCGAGCGGGCGCGACTGTCGCTGCAACGCATGGAAGCCATCGCCGTCGGGCGTTGGACCCCCAGCCCCGAGGAACGCCGCCGAATCGCCGATGCGTTCGGCATTGCGGTCGAAGAAGTCAGTTGGGGACATTCGATGGACCCGCGAAACATCCGCTACCGCCGGTTCGGCCTCAAGGAGAACTTTTGATCATGCCCGCCAGCGTCGCTGAACTCTGCGAACAGAACCAGCTCACACCGGCTCAACTGGCTGAGCGCACGGGCATTGACGAAACCCGAGTGATGGCGATCTTCCTCGGCCGCTGGACCCCCTCGCCGTTCGAGCGGCAGCGAATCGCGGGCGCGCTCAACGTCGTTCCCGATCAAATCGCCTGGGGCCACAAGACGCCAATCCAGCACCTCTACGGACACGGCCCCGGCGGGCAGACGAGTTGACAACACCGCGTCATCGACCCGGCACACATGTGTGAGGGTGCCGGAGTGCGAGGGTGACGGAGAACTTTCGACACTCTCGCACACTCACACCCTTACACACAGCCGCATGTTTCGCGGCTACATCACGCGATCTGCAGCCCATGGATACCGGCGTCCCGTCAAAAACTCCTTGAACTCATCCGCAATCGGGTTGTGAATCGTGTCCTTGTTGAAGTTCGTGTTGACGGCGATCAGCACCGGGACGACATCGGGATCGGGGTATCCCACTCCCGCCACTTCGAACCAGTCTCCGTTGACGTCAAGGATGTGGACGTGATCGCGATGAACCTGCACGCGTCGCAGCATCCTCAGCTCACTTCGAGTCCGCTTGAGGAACTCCAACGTTGCGTCCACCTGACCAGATTGGTGCAAGTGACTGGCGACGCAACGTCCGGAACTCATGGTCGCCTCCCCAATTCAATCGTGATGCGACAGCCAGCGGTCGGCGATCCCGTTCACGGCGGGATCGTCGTTGCTGCCGAGTTCCGACAGCCGCCGCGAATTCCGTCGGTGGGCGAGTCGTAGGTACAGCAGCCCAGTCTCAAAGTCGCGATCTGTGTCCGCGTTCGATCCGAGTCCGCCGGCGAGGCCCGTAAGCCGCGAGTAAACGCAGCTCCCGACGAACAATTCGGTCGCTGTGTCGGCCAGCCGGGCTTGCACGAACTGCCGATCGAGAATCGACTCGCGATGCCGAATCAGCGAGTTTCGGCCAGCGCGGGCGAACCGGATGATCTGCCGAGCGAGGTCCGTCGCCGCTCCCGCCAGCACCGGATGATTGGCCGGTACTGCCGGGGCGAACACGCGCAGAAGTTGGCTCGCCGTCCACGGCTTCTTCCGCACGTCGAGCAGTTGCTGGCCAACGCCGCGCAGGCCGACCATCGCGATGAAACTCCTCAGCACATCGTTGGCCCCTTCGCCGATCATGTTGAGCCGCGCGTCGCGCAGCATCCGCTCAAACGGCTGATCGGTGAAGAATCCCGCCCCGCCGTGAATTTGCAGCGTGTCGTTGACGATGTCCCACAACCGGTCGCTGGCGAACACCTTGAGCATCGCCGTCTCGAGCATGTAGTCTTCGGCCCCGCTGTCGATCAGCGCGGCCGTGTGATACGTGGCCGATTCCATCGCAAACGTGTGCGCCGCGGCGTGGGCAATCTTTTGCCGGACGAGTTCGAACTCGCCCAGCGTCTTGCCAAACTGCTTGCGGCTGTTCGCGTGTTCGACCGCCCGCCGGACACAGTATTTCGCCGCGCCGGTGCAACTCGCTCCAAACGTCGTCCGGCCGAAATCGAGAACGGTGAGCGCGATCTTCAGTCCTTTGCCAAGCTGGCCCAAGACGTTTTCGCGCGGGACGAGCATATCGCGAAACGCCAGCCTGGCCGTGGCCGTACCCCGGATTCCCACTTTCTCCATGCGTGCTTCCACGACTTGGAAACCCGGAGTGTCCGGCGTGACCAGAAATGCCGTGACCTTGCCGTCGGGGTCGCTTGGGTCCGGCGTGCGAGCCATCACCGTCAGCACCTGAGCAATCGCTCCGTTCGTGATGTACCGTTTCTCGCCGTTCAGGATGAAACCGCGTCCGTCGGAGGTCGGCGTGGCGGTCGTGCGGACATTCGACGCGTCCGACCCAGCTTCCGGTTCAGTCAGCGCGAACGCGGCGATTTGCTCGCCCATCGCGAGCGGCCGCATCCAGCGCTGCTGCTGCTGATCGGTCCCGAACATCTCAAGCGCTCGCAGTCCGATCGAGTGGTGCGCGTTCACGAATACCGCGGTCGATCCGCAATGCCCGCCGATCGCCTCCATCACCCGACAATTGTTCTGCCACGACAGCCCGCGCCCGCCGAAGTTCGTCGGCACCGTCGCCCCCAGGACGCCGATTCGGCCGAGTCCCTGGATCACGCTCGGTGGGATGTCCGCATTGCGATCGATGGCCGCAGCGTCGAGGTGCTCGTCCAAAAACCGACGCACCTCGGCGACGAATGCGTCTCCCGCCGCCTGTTCGATCGCGGTCGGACGCGGGTAGGGAATGACGGCATCGGCGACGAAACGGCCGAAGTACAACTCCTTCGCAAACCCGGCCTTTGATGGCGCACCGGAAAACAACAATTCCTCCGCCTGCTGAATCTGCTTCTGTTGATGTTCGCGGGCGGTGGTGGTCATCAGCGAGCGACCCTGGGCGTGGACCGGCGATTCTTGCCGTGTCGCATCATTACCATAACCGCCTCGCCCCGGACAACCTCGAACGATCAGGCCTTCCGAATCTTGTCGCGTCCTTCGCGGACGTTTCGAGTTGCGTTGCGGGTGTCGATCAGCAGCGGCGAGTGCTGCACGATGAAGCCGAAGTCGTAGGCGGAGTGGTCGGTGGCAATGAGAACGCAGTCCTGCGAAGCGAGGAACTCGGACGTGATGGGTTGGCTGGCGAGGTCGAGGGCGGCGTGGTGCCGCATCTTCGGCAGACGCGGGATGTGCGGGTCGTTGTAGCTGACGACGGCTCCCCGTTCGCGCAGCAGATCGATCAACTCAAAGCTCGGACTCTCGCGCGGATCGTCCACGTCTTTCTTGTAGGCGACCCCCAGCACGCAGACGCGGCTGCCGTTCAGGGGCTTGCGGCGTTCGTTGAGCGCGGCCGTCAGCCGTTCAATCACGTACTCGGGCATCTGCGTGTTGATTTCTCCCGCCAGTTCGATGAACCGCGTGGAGAACTGAAACTTGCGGGCGATCCACGTGAGATAGAACGGGTCGATCGGAATGCAATGCCCGCCGAGGCCGGGGCCGGGGTAAAACGCCTGGAACCCGAACGGCTTGGTCTTCGCCGCGTCGATCACCTCCCAAACGTCGATCCCCATCCGGTCGTACAGCATTTTCAATTCGTTGACGAGGGCGATGTTCACCGCGCGGTAAGTGTTCTCCAGAATCTTGCTCGCCTCCGCGACCTCGCAACTCGACACGGGCACGACTCTCACGACGGCTTGCGAATAAAGAACGCCCGCGAGCGTACCGCTCGCCTCGTCCACGCCGCCGACGACTTTCGGGATGTTGGCCGCGGCATAGTCCCGATTGCCGGGGTCTTCGCGTTCGGGGCTGAAAGCCAAGAAGAAATCGCGGCCGACCGTCAGGCCACTCTCGTTCAGAATCGGCAGCACCACATCGCGCGTGGTGCCGGGGTAGGTCGTACTTTCGAGAACCACCAATTGACCTCGCCGCAGCATCGCGGCGATGGTGCGGGCGGTCGAAACGATGAACGACAAATCCGGATCGCGCGAGTCGGTCAGGGGCGTGGGGACGCAGATCACGATCGCGTCTGCTTCGGCCAGCAGCCGCATGTCGGATGTCGGTTCAAACCCGCCGCCGCGGACGGTCTCGGCGATCCACTCGCTCGGCATGTGCCCGATGTAGCTTTGCCCCGCCCGCAGTCGATCCACCTTCGATTGATCAACGTCGAAGCCGAGCACTCGGAATCCGGCATTCACAAACGCCCGCACCAACGGCAACCCGACATAGCCCAGCCCGATGACCCCCACGCGCGCGGTCTTGGCGAGGATGGCGCGTTGCAGTTCGTCGGCGATGCCGGTGCGGTCGGACATGGTGGATTTGTGCAGTGAAAAACCGTTGGCGGTGACCCACCGGCTCTGCACAGAGCCTACGCCGCGCAGCGCGAGTCCGTCAACTCGGACGCCGCCGCCGTGTCTGAACCCAGCCCGATCAGGTGCATGTCGGCGAGGTCGATCTTCCAGACCATCGCCAGCCGGAAAATGGCTTCGCGGTGCCGATGCGGCAGCGTTGAGCCGCGGCCGGACTTGCCGACGTTCAGCCGCGTGAACTTGCCCGGCATCGCAGTCAACGCCCGTTCAATCTCGGCGTCCGTCACGCTCAATCCATAGAACTCCAAAATCCTCCGCACCCAGCCCGCCTGGTCCGAGAAGAACTGCTCGTATGACAGCCACAGCGGCCGCAGGTTCGGCATCTCCTGTCGCCACGACGCGAAGAAATTGAAGTACCACGGCAGGTGTACGTGGATCAGAAACCACATCCGCTCCTCGAAGCTCATCGACCGATACTCGTGATGAATGTAGCCCAACGGGCCGAGGTGGCATTCGCGTTCGTAGTGATCGTGAACCGAGATGAGTACGTCGAAAATGTTCCTCACCAGCACGACCGGACGCAGGCCATACTGCTGCATCAACTGCACGTTGAAATTTGTCGCCTTCACGTGCTGCTGCGTGACCGAATCGGTCGTGCGCAGCACCTTCACGGCCGGTTCAAACAGGTCCTGCTCGTTCTGTCCGTAGAACTGCACCAAGCCAAGCTGAGGAAACTTCGTGATCTCGGCCAGAAGTCCGCACAGGTACGTTGACCCGGATTTCGGGAAACAGGCCACCAGGATGTTCGTGCGACCGGCATCACTCATCAATCGGCCCCTTCCGTGAAGAGGTAACTCGCAAACGGACGCCGCACGAGCCGTCCGAGGCCACCGCACGACCAACGCCGCAGTTCGAATACCCGCACGCCGACGGGGGCGTCGTGCACAGCAACCCGCATTTCGATCGGATCGTCGGCAGGCGCGGCGACCGGAGGGAAACCAAGCCTGACGGGTTCGCCTTCGCGAACAACGGCCAGCGACATCATCGACCGCGCAACGACACGCTCCCGGTGCACGATCTCGAGGCTCAGCGACCCCGTCGTGTGCGGTTCGTCCACGGCCACGGCCAAGCGCACGCCGCACAGGTTTCTCCGCCGCAGCGCGATCGGGTACGAAACGCCCGCCGGCCGCAAGTCTTCGCTCGGCTGGAGCCGCATCCGCCCGCGAGGTCCAACGAACAGCAACGTGTCTTCCTTGAGCTGTTGAAACGCCGCCTGCATCGCGTCCCACGCGTCACCGCGACCTCGCGCCTGATGCCACACGCGCCGCGCAAGCATGGCCGTTCGCCAAACCCAACCCAACCGATGCTGCACCACGACCAGTCGAAACTCCACCGCCGCCAGCCGCTGCCGCAGACTCGCGATCCGCCGGGCATCCTGCTCCCGTTCGACCCGCGCTTGACCCTCAACCTCGACCAATCGCTGCAACCATTCCGCCTGCAGCGCTGCCTCGCGCACAGTGGCGATTCGCTCCGCGTCGATTCTCTGCTGCACGGCGGCCTCGACCAACAGAGCCGCCTCCCCACGCACCGCGGCCTCGCGCTCCGCGGCCGCTCGCTCCACGTTGACGAACTGCTGAGCCGCCTGAATCGCCTGTTCGTGAGCCAGATCCAGTCGCCGTTGCAGCGTCACTTGGTCTGCAATTGCCTGAGTGAGGTCGGTAACGAGTGCCTGTTCCCGCTCGTCATGCTTTTTTCGTACCGAGTGCTCAGAGATTTCAAACTCTCGCACGCACTCCGAAAGTTCGGCAACGCGCTGCTCAGCAACAAAGGCCCGCGCTTCGGCGGACTGGCATCGCGCCTCCAGTTCGCCACCGCGACATCGTTCGGCGACCAGCCGCTCATTCGACTCGACGAGCGCGGCCACGGCGGCAGTGTCTCGTTGAATCACGGTTTGGAACAGTTGCTCCAATCGCTCCAATTCCTGCCGGCCCGCCTGCCGCAGCATGAACCGACGGAATAGGATCACCATTTCGCGCCGCGATTTTCGAACTTCGCGGCGACTGGGACTCAAATCACGTTCCATCGCATCCTCCCGAGTTCATCTGGGCTGTCTCGACAATCCGAAGCGTGAGCAAGGTCGACTGCGCATCCTCCTCCGCGCGCTCGCCGGCGCTTCGGGTTGGTCTGAAGTGCGGACCGGCAATGCCCGTGGTTTGTCGTTTGGTCTGCTGACTCCCGCCAACGTCGATCGCCCGCAGGTACATCGAAAACAGATCGTTCGAGATCCGGTGCGGATGAAACTCGGCCAGCGCGACTCGTCGCGCCTGAACAACGATCCGCCGCCGTTCGTCATCCGACAAAGATCCGACTCGACGCACGCTGGCGACGAGCGATTCGATCGAACTCCCCGCGCACGCGATCGACGTCGTGCCGTCCCCCAGCAGTTCCGCCAGTCCCGGACGGGGCGGCGTCACGACCAGCACGGCCGCCGCCATCGCGTGCTGAATCGGCTTCGGAATCGTTCCCGCCGGATCGAGGTGCAGGAGCAAGTCGGCATCCGTGAAGATCTCGGCCACACCAGGCAGCGAAGCGACGAGCGTGACGCATCCGCGCGTGCCGTCGCGTTCAATTTGCCGGCGGCACGCGTCGGCATACTCGACCGACGCCCCGGCCGATCCCGCGCCGAACAGCCGCAACCGCACATCGAGACCCGTGCGCCGCAGCGTGCCGACGGCTGCGAGTGCTTCGAGTTGCCCACCCGACGCCCGCAGCGGTCCCACCATCGCGATGTGCACCGACTTGCCGCTGCCAGTCGACGATGAAGCCGCGTCGCGTTTCGCCAGCCGACGGCGGCCAACGTCGAACGCATCGACCGGCACGACGCCGCGCGAGCAAAATGTCGCTACGTCTGCTCGCGACGCGACAACCGACGCGGCGGCCCCCGAATCGACGTGGACGAGATCGCGGCCGGCGAAGACGTGTCGCGGCACGGCGATTTCGTCGCCAATCGAAGCGTTGTCGGCAACCGAAATCACGTGGGGGACAGCCAGCCTCGCGCACACCTCGGCAACCGTCGGATCGGACCCGTCGCTGTGGATGAGGCTCGGCCGCAAATCCGCAAGTCGCTGCGACAGGTCGGGCCCGGCGTCGAGCAGCACCGGTTCGATGCTGTACCGCCGGAGAATGCTCGCGAAGTCGGCGAGCGGTTCGGTCGTGATCGCGAACAGCGGCTCCGGCGCCTGTCGGACGAAGGCGACTCGCGGCCGGCCGTCGACATGGCGTTGCGACCGCGTGCGGGCGTGAAACTCGGTCGCCCGCCAGGCGGCCTCGTAGACCGGCAGAAGCGCCGCCGGCGTGCACGTTTCGCGCACGTGCGCGATGCACGCCGAACGCAAGTGATCGAATTGATCGACCGGCATCGTGATCGCTTCGCGCAGCACGCGGTGCCAGTCGTCCACCGTGTTCCGTGCCTTGAGACACGTCTCGCCGTTGGGCATTCCGGCGTACGGCGGCACATCGGAGAAAATGCCGAGCGCCCCGGCAATCGCGAATTCGTAGTACTTGATCGGCCCCTTGGCAAGCCGCGCCGGTGTGTTCGCGAACAGCGGGCAAAGTAGAATGTCGAACCGGTTTCGCCGCAGCCGGTCAAGGTACTCTAAATAATTGTGAGTGAACGGGACGTGCTTCCACGGGCAGGGCAGGGGAGGCAACCCGGCCATGTCCGGGCCCCAGAATTCAATTTCAATCCGCCCGCCGAATTCGCCCGCGATCCGCTGGAACGCCTCCCACAGGAACTGGAATTCATCCATCCGACAGCCGGAGCCGACGTAGCCGATGCGGACGCGCGCCGCGGGATCGCGATGCGGCGTGTGGTCGGGAAGCAGACTCGACTGCACGCAACCGATGTGCGGGATCGTCCGCGGATTGTGCGGCTTGACCGAGTTGCCGATGAAATCGTTGATGACCCACACGGCATCGACCTCGGTAACAATTCGCCGCATCGATTCGAATTCCGGTTCGCCGGGACGCAGCGCCGAGAATCCGTCGCCGTCGAGGTGGATCTGGAACAGGTCGTCGTCGAGGTAGTACCCGACCGGCTGACCGGCGTCGATCGCTGTGCGAACGATCGATTCATCTCCCGGCCCGCTCACTCGGTTCAGAAGCCAACCCGCAACGCCCGCCACTGCTTCGCGACGCGATCGCAGTTCTTCAGCGCGGGAGAAGTACATTTGAAACGACCCCCGCGACGCAGCCACTTCGTCGAAGTTCAGGAACGAAATGTGGTCGAGGCAGTCCAGCAGCGGCCGGACCAGCCCGACCAGCTTCGGGTGGCGATCGCCAAGCTGTGCTGGGAAGCCTTCGATTTGCGGCAGGCTGTGGCGGTGATCGAGGTAGTACGGGACGATGTCGCGGGCGTAGAGTCGTTTCGCGAGCGGGTCGGGGAGCGGCGAACCACCGACGGTCAGGCTGTCCAGGGCGAAATCCAGCCACCGCGCAGGCGTCAAGCGGTCACGGCCGCGAAGCGTGTGCAACACGCGAAACCACGCGAGGTCGTCGGCCGATGTGCGTCCGATGCCTCCCGGCGGCGGTTCGGCCGCGTGGATGATGATGTCGGCCATGCCGTACGTCGGCAGGACGTGAACCGTTCGCAGCCAGAAGTCCCATTCGAACAGTCGCCGCATCGGGATCGAACAATCGAACAGGCCGACCCGGTCGAAAACGTCGCGCGGCAGCATGGCGCAACCGAGGATCATCCGGTTGGCCACGCACAGCATACGAGAGGTCAACCCTTCGTCCGGGAACTCGCGCGGCCCCGTGACGGCGTCGGCGGTGGCTCGGCCGAGGATCACGCTTCCCGGCGGTGCGATTCGCGCCGTGTCGAGCAGCCGAGCGAGAGCACTCGGATGCCAGACATCGCCCACCTTCAGGCAGGCAATCCATTTTCCGCGAGCCGCCTCGATCCCTTCGTTCAGCCGCAGCGCGACGATGTCGGACGCGACCGCGTGCCGGATTGTCACGACACGGCTGTCGAAACTACGGAACTCGTCGATCAGTTCGCGAACCGATGCGGCGGGAGCGTCTTCGACAAGCACCAACTCGAAGTCGCTCTCAGACTGACGCAGCACGCTGTCCACGGTGCGCCGCACGCGATCGGCATCGGCCTGCGATTCGACAGCCAGCACGATGCTGACCGACGGGCGATCCGGAGCGCGATCCGATCGCACAGCGCAGGTGTCTCGCAGAAAATCTCGTGCGTGCAGCATTGGTTTCATTCGTTGCACAAGCTGCCAGCTTGTGCCTGGTTCGTTGTGAGGCAAGCTGGCAGCTTGCGCTACGTCAGGCCACCTTATGCCGCAACCAGACCGGAGGCCAGTCGCTGGCCTGCAACGTGAGATTCACGTGTCCGCCCCCGATTCCCTGATTCACAAAGCCACATCTCAGGCAAAGTGCCTGGGAACGACTGTTGTGCGGCAAGACCCTGCCAAGCAGCGTTCGCAAACCGAGTCCGGTGAACGAGTAGCCGCAGAGCAGCCGGAACGCTTCGACCCCGTAGCCGCGGCGTTCGGCATCGGGTTCGCCGACGAGCAGCCGGCCGATCTCGGCCGTGCCGCGCGACCAGTCGATGTCGTACACCGAAAGTTGTCCAACCGGCCGGGCCGGACCGTTCTCGGACGGCAGTTCGATGACGAACACGAAATCGTTGTCCCGTACGCGATACTTCTCGAACCACGCGCGATGCGTTTCGGGAGACAACACGTCGGAATGCGTGAACCAGACGCGCACGGCGTCGCGGTTTCGCCATGCCAGCGTCAGCGGCAGGTCGGCTTCTTCGAGCAGCCGCAGACGCACGCGGCGGCCGCAGATTGGCGGGACCGATCGTTTGGGGTTCGCGGCAATTTCGATGGCAGCCGATTCAGGCACTGCGGCGCCTCCGGGCAAGATCCGCCACCGGCACGGCTGTTCGCAGCGCGTGGCACACGCGCTCAACGTCACGAAACTGCAGGCCGAGGTGCATCGGCAGCGAAATCACTTCATCGCTGGCGCGGTGAGCCTGCGGGCAGGTGCCGTGCGCGCCGGCGTACATGGGGTATGACGAGTTGTCTCGGTAGTGGACACCGGGGAAAATCTGCAAGCCATTCAACGCGACCATGACTTCGTCGCGGTGCGCGACCCGGATTTGAAACAGGTGCCGGGACGATTCGCATCCGGCGGCGATGGGGACCACGCTGACCCCCGGCACGTCCGCGAGTTGCGACTCGTACCACGCGGCCAGTTGCCGGCGGTAGGCGTTGTCCTGGTCGAGGTATTTCAAGCCGACCAAGCCGAGCGCGGCCATGATGGAGTTGCCGTGGTACTTGAAGCCGGCGTGTTCGACATCGTAGTACCACTTGTAGGCACCCTGCGAGATCGTCCGCGAGTAGGTGTCCTTGTTGATGCCGAGCCACGTCCATTTGCGAACGTCGGCGTCGAAGTCTCCGTCGGCGAAACAGATCATCCCGGAATCGGCGGTTGGAAGATTCTTCACCGCGTGGAAGCTGAAGCAGGCGACATCGGCTTCGCCGCCGATGTGGACTCCGCCGACGCGCGTGCCCGCCATGTGAGCCGCATCGAGGATCAATCGCAGTTTGCGGCGGCGGCAGAGGCGCACGATTTCCGGCAGGCGTCCCGAGTTGCCTCCCAGCCCGACAAACATCACCGCCCGCGTTTTGTAGGTGATCCGCTTCGCGACGGAAGCAGGATCGAGACACAGATGCTCATCCACGTCGGCGAAAACCGGGCGCAGGTTTTCGTGCAGGAGGACGTGATTCGTGGAGACAAACGTCAGCGGCGTGGTGATGACTTCGTCGCCGTCCTGCCACTCGTCCTGTTCCTTGAGCAATCGCACGGCCAGATGCAGCGCGGACGTGCCCGAGTTCAGAAAGTGAGCATGTGGGAGATTCGTGTACGCTTTCCAGGCCTCTTCGAACTCGACGGTTTTGAAACCGAGTCCAGTCCAACCGCACTCCAGGCATTCGCGGATCGCGGCCAGACATTCCTCGACGCGGAACGTCGGCACGAAGAGCTGGATCGCCTCCATGCTGTCTCCCCTCCGGCTCCGCCGGTGCGGCCGGGCGATGTGTCCGGCTCGAAAAAACCGGCGGAAAATACCGGAGTTTGGGACGGATGGTCAAGCGGAGTTTCGTGTTGCTTCGCTTTCGACGGCTGTGCTATAAGCCCGCCCCCTTGGGTTGGGCATCTCTTACGGCATGTCGGACGACTTGGGAGACGACGGAATGTCTCAGTACCTGCGCGATGTCTGGAAGTGTCGCTACTTCTGGCTGTCGCTGGTGAAGAACGATCTGCGGGCGCGGTACAGCCGGTCAGTGATCGGGATCGGCTGGTCGCTGTTGAACCCACTCGCGATGACGATCGTGCTGAGCGTCGTGTTTCATGAGTTGTTCGACATGAACATCAAGGAGTTTGGGCTGTACCTGCTGACCGGCATCTGCTTTTGGAACTTCGTGGCTTCGGTCGTGGCCGGGGGTTGCAACTGTCTGTTCCAAGGCGAAGTGTACATTCGTCAGTTTCCGGCCCCGATGGCGATCTACCCGCTGCGAACGGTCCTGAGCAGTTCGTTTCACTTTCTTGTGGCTCTGCTGGTCGTGATTTTGCTCCGATGGGTGCTGGCCGGATTCGGCAATCTGGCCGCCCTTCCGAGCCTGATCCCCGCGCTGCTGCTGCTGTTCGTGTGCGGCTGGTCTCTGGCCCTGCTGGCGGGATTCGCGACTGCCTATTTCCCCGACACCAAGCACCTCACCGAAGTCCTCCTGCAGATGCTGTACTTTGCGACGCCGATCATGTATCCGGCTCAAATGCTCCGCGACAAGCGTATGGGCTGGGCTGTGGATTACAACCCGCTGGCGGCCCTCGTGGAGATGCTGAGGCAGCCGATTTTGAACGGGATGAAGCCGAATGTGGACACGTTCAGCATGGCGACGGGGTCTGTGATCCTGATCGGCTTCGTCGCCGTCACCGCACTCGTGCGATTGCAACGCAAGATCATCTTCCAACTCTGATTCGTAGGTCAGGCTTTCCAGTCTGATGCTGCCGATACAACACCAAGCTGTCAGGCTGGAAAGCCTGATCTACAGATTGAGACGCCTGCATGGCCCGCATCCAACTTGACGACTTTTCGCTGACGTTTCGCGTGCGGCAGAACCGCCGGGTCTCGTTCAAGGAATACCTGGTCCGGCAGATGTTCCGTGAATCGGTCAACCCGGTGATGGAAGTGCGGGCGCTGCAGAACGTCAACCTGACGATTCATGACGGCGAGCGGCTGGGGATCATCGGTCGCAATGGAGCCGGCAAAAGCACGATGCTCAAGGTGCTGGCGGGCATCTATCCGCCGACCAGCGGGTGTCGCTTGGTCGAGGGGCGAGTCAGTTCGCTGTTCGATCTGTCGCTGGGGTTCGAGCCTGAAGCGAGCGGCTGGGAGAACATCGCGTATCGCGGTTACTTGCAAGGGGAGACTCCCAAGAGCATCCGTTCCAAAATTCAATCAATTGCGGATTTCACGGAGCTTGGGGATTTCCTCAATCTTCCCGTGCGACACTATTCCAGCGGCATGCGAGTTCGGCTGGCGTTCTCGATCGCCACCGCCATCGACCCGGAGATTCTGCTGGTGGACGAGGTGCTGAGCGTGGGGGACATGTCGTTTCAACAGAAGGCACTGCAGCGGATGCGCGACATGATGTCCAAGGCGCGGCTGATCGTGATGGTCAGCCACGACCTCGGTTCGATCGCGAAGTTCTGCGACCGCGCCGTGTGGCTGGATGAAGGTCGCGTCTGCCGGATCGGCCCGACGAAGGATGTTGTCGAGGCCTATACCGCGTCGGTGAACGGCGCAGTCTCCAAGGCAGCGTGAAAAATGCCGTAGCGGCACAGCGCACCGTCGGCCATCACAGTTTTGCCATTCGTCGATAGCGTTTTGGATCCGACATTGCCGTCGGTCGATTCAGATTTCGGCGACAACCTCCCTGCCGGCGGGTGTGAGGATTCCGCGAAACGTTCGCCAATGCATCGTTTCATTAAGGAATCGAACGCTTCCATCGCCAAACAGGGCATGCATGCCCCCGGTGTGCGGACTGAATGGCTCTTCGTTGGGTCCACAATTATTGACGGACCACGGGCATTGACCGGCAGGAGCCGACGTGTAGGTGCTCGTCTTGTTGTTGTTGATAATATTGAAGCCTCCCCCGGCGGCAAAGTAGGGACTTCCCGGATCGTTCTGCGGCGGTCCCGATGCCGCACTGCCGCTATCCGGGTTGGCCCAACGAGCCTCAGACGATCTGCCACCGGCCAAGAGTTGCGTGTTGTCGATTCCTTGAGGAACTCCCCCGACGGTGCGGGTCACTGGAACTCCGCCTGCCCCGGTCACTGTTTCTCCGGGTGCATAGGGACTCACAACGTCTGCCGGCCGTCCCACATCTTCCATCATGAACAGCGTGGTGCTCAGTCCGTCCACGTAATCCCCGGCTTTGAAACCATACAACGGCAGGCCCGCGTTGACGTCGGCATTCAATGCGACGGCAGGCTGGATCTTGCCACGCAATCCTGTGTTGGAATCGATGTCGGTGTAAACGGAGGGCATGTAGTCCGTGAGACCATAGCCCATGGGATCGACGCGACCGTAACCGTTGCTAGGACACAAGAACAAGGGAATCTTCGTCTTGGCTGTCGCCGCGTTCTGACTGTTGGCGCTGTTCGTGTAGTGGTAATTGAATTCGAAACGATTGTAGAGCGTTGCCTGTTCCGTGTACGCCAGACAGGCGGTGAACGTGGAGACACGAAACAACCGACGGAGGATGAACTGTTGATCGGTACCCTCCCCGCCGGAGGGAAATCGAGAGTACGTCGACTCGTAATTATGAATCGCCAGTCCGAGTTGTTTGAGGTTGTTTTTGCACTGGCTCCGTCGAGCGGCCTCTCGCGCTTGTTGCACCGCCGGCAGGAGAATCGCGATGAGGATCGCGATAATGGCGATCACGACCAGCAATTCGATGAGCGTGAATCCGCGTTTGGCTGGATGGCGCTGACGGTCGGAGCAAATCTGCGGCATTGGTATGACTCCTGTTTTGAGATACCAGAGAAGGAGATCACTCGGCGGTCCGCCGTGACATTGACGACGTTACAACATTCAAACAAATGTCATAATGACAAGCAAGCGTCTGCGAAACATTTCATGTCGCGAATTTCGTCCTTCCGTCAGGGACATTTCGTCTCGGGCGACAACAAAGTCACGAAGGGTGACTTGCAAGATTCGTCCGAATTGGGAAACATTGTTGCACGGTCGAGACCAGCTTGTATTCAAAAGTTTGCATTGCTCGCGAAGTGCGGTTCCGGCGTGGTGTGACATGCGAAAATCATTGGATGCATCAAATTGTTCACGATTCCTGAAAGCGTTAGGTGATCCAGTTCGGTTGCGGATCGTCGAATTCATTCAGGAGGGACCGAAAACGGTCACCGAGATTGCAGAGCACATCGAGACAGAAATTGCGAATGCCTCTCATCACCTGCAAATCCTTTCACATGCCGGATTGGTGATGACGGAACGAGATGGAAAGTTCTGCTATTACTCGCTTGCGCCGGACGTGCTCATTCCGGGAACATCCCGAACACCAAACAGCTTGGAGTTCGGCTGCTGTCGCCTCGAACTGGGGCGCAAGAAGACGAGATAAGTCGAGAATCCAGGCCGAAATTAGTCCATCCTTGGGAACCTCATGTCAGCCCTCCTCCTTTTGGCTGCTCTGCTCCTCGCGTACAGCAACGGAGCCAACGACAACTTCAAAGGCGTGGCGACTCTGTTCGGCAGCGGGACCACGAACTACCGGCGTGCGTTGACGTGGGCGACTGTCACCACGTTTCTCGGTTCGCTCGCGGCCGTCGTTTTGGCTCAGCAGTTGATGAAGAACTTCAGTGGACGTGGCTTGGTTTCGAACGATCTGGTCGGCGATCCGCGGTTTTTGGTGGCGGTCGGGCTTGGTTCCGGCGGGGCCGTGCTGCTGGCGACACGACTGGGATTGCCGATTTCGACGACCCACAGTTTGGTCGGAGCGCTTCTCGGAACCGGCTGGGCGGCCGGTTCCGTCCTGCACTGGGACCAGCTCGGCAAAGCGTTCGTCCTGCCACTGCTGCTCAGCCCGGTCGTTTCCATCGTGGTCACGTTGGCGAGCTATCTCGTCCTGCGAACAATGAGGTGTGGGCTGGGCATCAACCATGAGACGTGTTTCTGCGTCGGGACTGAAACGGTCGGCGTCGCGTCGTCGTGTTGCGATTCGACAGTGATCCTGCGCGAGGCGGCGCAGCTCTCGGCATCGATCGGCACGACGGTCACGTGTCGCCAGCGGTACACGGGCGATCTCGTGGGAGTGAACGTCGGACAAGTGATCGACGGGCTGCACTACCTGTCATCCGGCGTGGTGAGTTTCGCGCGAGGCTTGAACGACACGCCGAAAATCGCCGCTTTGGTGTTGGTGCTCTCCGCGTTGCTGAGCGGCGCCGGACCGCTGATTATCGGCGTGGCGATGGCCGCCGGAGGCCTGATCGCCGCCCGTCGCGTCGCCGAAGTGCTGAGCCATCGGATCACGACCATGAACCCCGGCCAAGGGGTCACGGCCAACGTGATGACGGGCACGCTTGTGATCGCTGCCAGCCTGTTCGGTTGGCCGGTCAGCACGACTCACGTGAGTTGCGGTGCGTTGTTCGGCATCGGTCTGGCGACGCGGACGGCTCAGTGGCGCATGATCGGGACGATCCTCCTCGCGTGGATCACGACGCTTCCGGCAGGCGCCTTGCTGGGCGCTCTGGCGTGGTCGTGCCTGCCGTAGAAATGCAAAACCCCGGCGACAATTCACCGGGGTTGGCAAATGGTGTGATCTCAACGGCCTGCGGAAGATCGATGTCTGCGGCGGGATCAACGCGGCCCCCGGTTACGAGTCGGTCGATCTGCACGGCGGACGGATCGCCGCCGACCTCAACCAGCGCTGGCCGTTTGGCGACGGTGAGGTTGGCGTGTTCCGGGCGCACGACGCTCTCGAACACCTCCGCGATCCGATCCACACGATGAAAGAACTCCATCGCTGCCTGGCTCCACAGGGCTGGCTCCTCTCGCAGACCCCCAGCACCGACGGCCGTGGCGCGTTCCAAGACCCGACGCACGTCTCGTTCTGGAACTCGAATTCGTTCTGGTACTACACCCGTGCCGACCAGAACCGCTTTATCGATTGCCCCGTCAGGTTTCAAACCAACCGCCTGAAGAACTTCTTCCCCAGCGAATGGCACCGCGAGCACCAAATCCTCTACGTGAAGGCCGACCTACTGAAGGTCGCGGGACGGGTGCCGGGCGGCGTGGCAATCTGAAAAAGGCGAGATCCGCGAGGACGTCCATGCGATCCGATCAATAGTCTCCTCCTCCCAAGGAGTTCGCGTGTTGAGTGGAGTTGTTTTCGCCCGCGATCCTCCGGCGACGACGCTCGTCGAGCATCGCGGCGGTCGCGGTGGCTCCGCAGCGGGTGGCTCCGAGGTCGCGGACTTTGATCAGGTCGTCCAGGTCGCGGACTCCACCAGCAGCTTTCACTTGTACTCGTGGCGAGACACTCGCGCGCATCAACGCGAGATCGTGCTCCGTCGCGCCTTTGTATTTGTACGAACCGTCCGGTTGCTTCACGAAGCCGTAGCCTGAGGATGTCTTCACCCAATCGGCTCCGGCTTGCTCGCAGATTTGGCACAGGCGGCGC
>Ga0233425_10000876_pt1 | contig 72611 bp, 61 predicted proteins | sample Watercolumn_Towu_2_FD_181712 | JGI IMG/M metagenome (GOLD analysis project Ga0233425, IMG submission 181712) | Freshwater microbial communities from Lake Towuti, South Sulawesi, Indonesia - Watercolumn_Towuti2014_140_MG | ecosystem: Environmental > Aquatic > Freshwater > Lake | place... | reverse complement strand
CGAGCATCCCGAGGCGCGCCGTCAGCTGACCGCCGATCCGTCGATGATGGTGCCGGCGGTCGAGGAACTGCTGCGCTGGGTCACCCCGATCGTCTATATGGCGCGCACCGCGACGCGCGATATCGACATTGCGGGCCAGACGGTGCGCGAGGGTGAGAAGGTGGTCATGTTCTACCCGTCTGCCAACCGCGACGAGAGCGTGTTCGATCGCCCCTTCGACCTCGATTTCACGCGTAAGCCCAACCGCCATCTGACCTTCGGCTTCGGCCGGCACAGCTGCCTCGGCAACGATCTCGCGCGGATCGAATTGCGCGCGGTGCTGACCGAAATCCTGGCCCGCTTCCCGCAGATGGACCTCGCGGGACCCGTCAGTCGCCTGCGTTCCAATTTCGTCGGCGGGATCAAGCGGATGCCGGTGAAGGTCGAGCCCTGAGAGGCAGCGATGTCGCGATAGCAAGGATCGGAACGGCTTCCCGACTGGACATGCTCATACCCGCTGGCGACACCATCGGGGACGAGAAAAACAGGAGAGGGGCCGTCCGATGCCGGACTGGGATTCGCTTTATGCCACCCGCATGGCGGGGGTCGTCGCGTCGGATATCCGGGAGCGGATGAAGCTTCTCGACGCGCGCCAGATCATTCACCTCGGCGGTGGGCTGCCCGACCCCGACATCTTTCCTTATGACTCGCTGAAGCAGGCATCCGACCGCATCTGGGGCGACAGGGCGCTCGCGCGCACGGCATTGCAATATGCGCCGAGCGAAGGTCATGCGCCTCTGCGGCAATGGATCGCGGATGACGCGAGCGCTGCTGGCGTAGACTGTGGGATCGACAATGTCGTCATCACCAATGGCTCGCAGCAGGGGCTGGACTTCATTGCCAAGTTGCTTCTGTCGCCGGGCGACACCGCGATGGTCGAGATACCGAGCTTCATCGGCGCCTTGCGGGCCTTCGACGCCTATCAACCGCGCTATCTGGGTTTGCCTCAGGATTCCGCGGAATGGGATGTGGGGGCGTTGGCGGGCGCCAAATTCTGCTATGTGGGGCCCGACTTCCGCAACCCGACCGGCACTACCATGTCGTTGGCGGACCGCGAAAAACTGCTCGATCTCGCCGACGCTACCGGCATGATTCTCGTCGAGGATGGCTGCTACGAGCAACTGCGCTACGAAGGCGAGCCGATCCCTTCGCTCCTGACCCTGGCCATGCGTCGCTATGGCGACATTGAGAAGGTGCCCGTGCTGCACACCGGCACCTTTTCAAAGACCATCGCCCCCTCGCTCCGTATCGGCTGGATCACGGGACCGCGCGATGCGATCCGCAAGCTCGTGCTGATCAAGCAGGCGAGCGATCTGGCGACCAGCGCGCTCAATCAGATGCTGCTGCTCGAAGTGATCCGCACGTCGCTCGCCCCCGCGATCGAGACGGCTTGCACCGTCTATCGCGAGCGGTTGGAGACGATGCTGGCGGCGCTCGACGAGCATATGCCGGAAGGTGTGTCATGGACCCGGCCCGAGGGCGGACTGTATGTCTGGGGCAGCTTGCCGGAGGGCGTCGATGCAAGCCGCTTCGCCGAACGGGCGCTGATGGAGCATTCGGTTTCGATCATTTCCGGCGCCGCCTTCTATCCGACGAAGGCCGAGAATGTTCGCCCGGAAACCAACCGGTTCCGGCTCAGCTTCTCGATGATCCCGTCCGATGCTGCGACCGAGGGTGTGCGGCGTCTCGGTCTGCTCGCGCGCGAAATGGTGCCCGTGCTGGTCTGATGCCGACGCGCCCGGCGAGGCGCTCTCCTGAAAGGACGTCCGATGCCCGCAGCGCTGCGCCTGTCGATCATAGTTCTGCACGCCGCCCTGATAGGCTTGATCGGGACTGCGCTCTGCTGGTTCGGCGTGCAACTGCTCTGGCTTGGCGGATCGGGATATTATGCCGTCGCCGGTATAGCCTTGCTCTGTTCGGCCGTGCTGCTGCTGCGCCGCGACCGGCGCGGCTATTGGCTGTACGTCCTCCTGTGCCTCGCGACGATCGTGTGGGCCTGGTGGGAAGTCGGCGCACAGCCGTGGGGCCTGATGGCGCGCACCGCCGCCCCGCTCGTGCTGCTGGTTCCGCTCAGTGGCGTGGCGCTTTGGCTGAAACCGATGTCCCGGCAGCCCGGCAAGTCGCTGGCGCCGGTGCTGGTCGCGCTCGGCGCGCTGGCGTTGCTGACGGGCGGATGGATGTGGGTGCGGGAGCCAGTGCCATCGGCGGGCCTGGGTAAGGTCGCTTTCGCACCGGTCGATAAGGGCGATTGGTCCAGTTATGGCGGAGGCTGGAAAGGCGACCGTCATAGTCCCCTCGCGCAGATCACCCCCTCCAATGTCGGCGGTCTGACACGTGCCTGGACATTCCGGACGGGCGGCATCGACGACCTCGGCAACAACAGCCGCTTCACCGCGACGCCGCTGGCCATCGACGGCACTCTCTATCTGTGTGACCCGCGCAACCGCATCTTTGCCGTTGATGGAGCGACGGGGCGCGAGGCCTGGCGTCACGATCCGAAGGTGAACGCCAGCAAGGCTTTCTCGATCGTCTGTCGCGGCGTTTCGCACCATGCCGGCGCAGGCACGGGTATATGCGCCTCCCGGATATTGGAGGCGACCCTGGATGCTCGCCTGATCGCGGTCGATGCGACCAGTGGTCGGCCCTGCCCAGGCTTCGGCAAGGGGGGCAGCGTCGATCTGCTGCGAGGCGTCGCGACGCGCTTCGATGGCTATTATTACGGGACGTCGCCGCCCGCGATCATCGGCGATCTGGCCGTCGTCGGCGGCTATGTGATCGACAATCAGCGGCTCGATCCGGCGCGGAGCGTCGTGCGGGCCTATGACGTCCGGACCGGTGCGTTGCGCTGGGTTTGGGATGCCGGTGCCACGAAGGCGGCGCAGCCGGGCGACAAGGGAGAGCTTTTCTCCGCCGGAAATCCGAATGCCTGGGCGGTGTTCACCGCCGATCCGGAGCTAGGGCTGGTCTATGTGCCGACCGGCAACAGCTCCCCCGACTTCTACGGCGCGCTTCGCACCGATGCGGCCGAGAAATATGGCACCTCGCTCGTCGCGCTCGACGCGACGACGGGGATAGTTCGCTGGTCCTTTCAAGCGGTGCATCACGACCTGTGGGACTATGACATGCCCGCGCAGCCGGGGCTCATCGATCTGCCTTCGCGTGAAGCACGGCCCACACCGGCGCTGGTCGTAGCCGGCAAGACCGGCCAAATCTTCCTCCTCGACCGGCGTAACGGCCGGTCTCTGGCGCCGGTAGAGGAGCGGCGGGTTCCGTCTTCGTCGATCGAGCGAGTGTCGCCGACACAGCCTTACTCCAACGGGCTGCCCAGCTTCGCGCCGCAGCGGATCACCGAGCGCGCGATGTGGGGTGCGACCCCGGTCGACATGCTGCTGTGCCGGCTCGCTTTCAGGCGGCTCCGCTATGAGGGCGATTACACGCCGCCATCGCGCGAATCCTTCTTGTTCTCCCCCGGCACCTTCGGCGCGATCAACTGGGGCGGGGTTGCTATCGATCCGGCGCGTCTGACGATGGTCGTCAACAGTTCGAACATGCCCTTCGTCGGTCAGTTGGTGGACCGGGCCGAGGCCGATGCGGAGGGGGCTGCACCCTATGATCCGGACGCCGGCCGTGCATCGAAACGGAGTGGGCCCATGCCACCTATGGCTATGGCTGGGACGCCCTTCGGGCTGCGGCTACGGCCCTTCCTGTCGCCGATCGGCTTTCCTTGTCTCGCGCCGCCCTGGGGGCGCATATCCGGGGTCGATCTGCAGACCCGACGGCTGCTCTGGCAGCGGCCATTCGGCGACAGCAGCGGCAATGCGCCGTTCGGCCTCTCGCTGCCCGTGGGAATCTTCAATCTCGGTGGCGCGGTCACGACAGGCGGAGGGATGACCTTCATCGCCGCCACCACGGACACGCGCATTCGCGGCTTCGAGACCCGCACGGGACGCCTACTGTGGCAGCAGCAATTGCCTGCAGGCGGGCAGGCGAACCCGATCAGCTACGCTACACGCGATGGCCGCCAGATGATCGCCATCGTCGCTGGCGGTCACGGATCGCTGCGCACCAAGCGGGGCGACTATCTGGTGGCCTTTGCGCTTCCGGAAACCGCTGCCGTCGGTAAGCGGGGCAGTCAGCGCGGACGCTGACTATAGTCCTCCCCGCGCCGCCCGCCGCGCAACGCGCCGGGACTGTTCTCGAAGAAGCTGTGATCGGCAGGGAGGTCGGTCACCCAATCGGTCAGCAGCACCCGTCGCGAAATCCGCCAGTCTCCATCGATGCAGCGATAGTCGTCGATATAGCGGCCTGCGATCACCAGGTCGCGGGGCTCGCCATCGCTGCCGCGCGTACCGTGCCATGCCTGAAAATAGCATTCGCCACGCGCGCGATCGCCGTCGAGTTCGATGCGGACCTGTCCCAGCAGATGATGGCTGCCGTCCATCGAGCCGAGAAACTCCTGGCAAAAGTCGACGAAGGCATCGACCTTGCCGGCCATCAGGCCGCAGTTGATCTCCGCATCGTCGTGGAAGGCGCTGCGCTGCATATCGCGGTCGAGGCGATCGAGCCCGCGCATGTAGCGCTGCACCGCATCGGTGATGTCGCGCCGCGCCGCCAGGTCGATGATCTCTTTCTGCAGTTTTTCGGCGTCCGGCTCAGCCACGGTCGATCCTCTCTCGTTTTTCGCTTGGTCCGATCCTTTCCGAACGCCGCGATGTTTTGCCCTATCACAAAGGATAGGCGGGATCGCAGGATGATCGGGGACTGTGCCGGCAAATATGGCCTGAGACGCCGGTAAGTCCAGGCTATCTCCATCACCTATCGAAGATGTTAGGTGATGCACAAAAGACACATTCGACCCGTCTCCCCGGGAAGCTAGTGTTTTTGCGAGGCGTGGCGAGACGGTTGCTCGCATATCTTATGCGCCGAACGAAAACCGAATTATAGCACGGGGAGACGATGCGGTGATTTTCCGAACAACTCTGCTTGGCGCGTCCACGATGGCGCTCGCCTTCACTATGGCTGCGCCCGCAATGGCGCAGGATGCGCCGGCCCAGCCGGCCGCTGCCGAATCCGTCGGCGGTCTCGAGGATATCGTCGTCACCGCGCGTAAGCGTCAGGAGAGCGTTCAGAGCGTTCCCGTCGCCGTCACCGCGATCAGCGGCGACCTCGTCCTGAAGCGCGACATCACGAGCATCGAAAAGATCGCGGCGGCGACGCCGAACCTCAATGTCGGTCGCGCCTCGAACGGCTCGGGCGCCCAGCTCACACTGCGCGGCATCGGCTCGTCGTCCACCTCGATCGGCATCGAGCAGTCGGTCGCCGTCGTCGTCGACGGCGCCTATTATGGCCAGGGCCGCATCATCCAGGAGGGCTTCTTCGACCTCCAGCGGATCGAAGTCCTGAAGGGTCCGCAGGCGCTGTTCTTCGGCAAGAACGCGACCGCCGGCGTGATCAGCCTTGCGACCAACGATCCAGGCTCGGAGCGCGAGTTCATCGCGCGTGCGGGCTACGAGTTCCGCTCGCGTCAATATCAGGGTGAGTTCATCGGCTCGGGCCCGCTGACCGATACGCTCGGCCTGCGCGTCGCGGTCCGTGCGTCGACCATGGACGGCGGCTATTATCGCAACGTCTCGGTCAACCGGACCTACACCACGCTCGACATCCAGAACCTGCTGGCGGGTGGCGCAGGCAACCCGATCGGCCATCTCGCGACGCCGGCCGCAAGTCGCGCTCCGGGTGAAGACGAAATCCTCGGCCGCGTTACGTTGAAGTATGAGCCGACCGACCGTCTGACGATGACGTTGAAGGCCAGCTACGACCGCAACAGCGTCAACAACAGCTCTTGGAACTATGTCGCTTTCCGCTGCGGCCTGGGCTCGGGCATCAGCCAGCTCAGCGGCTATGCCTGCGACAACGACAAGTTCGTCACGCACCAGAACAACATGCCGGCCGACATCGCCGCCAACTTCCCCTATGCGAAGAAGGACGGGCAGCTCTACAACCGGTATGAGAGCTACGCGATCAACGGCAATGTGAATTACGAGCTCGACAATATCACGATCAGCTCGGTCACCAACTTCAACCGCAACAACAATCGCTGGACGTGCGCCTGCGACTTCCAGTCGAGCAACAACGGCACCTGGGCGACCGAGAACTCGACCTGGCGGTCTTTCTCGCAGGAAGTTCGTGCGCTCACCAGCTTCGATGCCCCGATCAATCTGATGGTCGGAGCCCTCTATCAGAAGACTCGCCGCAACTTCGGTCAGTGGGTGATGTTCGCCGGCCTGCGCAACAGCGCGGCTTCGCCCGAGAACCGGTTTGTCGCGACCAGCAAGACCAGCTTCACCAAGGGTGAGACGACCGCGCTCTTCGGTCAGGTCACCTGGAAGATCGTCCCGACCCTCGAACTGGCGGGCGGCGTTCGCTACACGCACGAGACGAAGGACAGCTTCTTCACCCAGCCCTACAACAATCCCGGCGTGACGGGCATCTTCCGCGATCAGAACGATCCGGACGGCCTGGGTGTCGTGAACGCGAACCAGACCTTCAACAACTGGTCGCCGGAAGTTACGCTGACCTGGAAGCCCTCGCGCGAATTGCTGGTCTATGGTGCGTTCAAGACGGCCTATAAGTCGGGCGGCTTCTCGAACGGCGGTATCAACTCGAAATTTTCGACCAATCCGCTGGCCGACCTCACTTTCGATCCGGAGCGCGCACGTGGCTTCGAAGCCGGCATCAAGTCGACGCTGGCAGACAATCAGCTGCGCCTGAACCTGACCGCGTTCACCTACAAATATCTCGATCTGCAGGTGGACTTCTTCAACTCGCCGATCTTCGCCTTCCAGACGCTGACCGCCGACGCGAAGACCCGCGGTATCGAGGCCGAGTTCGAATATGCGCCGCGCGCGGTTGCCGGCCTGAACATCCACGGGTCGCTGAACTACACGAAGGCCACCTACACGAAGTTCCCGCTGGCGCCCTGCTATGCAGGTCAGACTCCGGCACAGGGCTGCGCGGCGATCAGTGCGATCGACTCGCGCCAGAACCTGAACGGCGCTCCGCTCTCGGTCGCGCCGCGCTGGACTGGCAATTTCGGCGTTGCTTATGACACCGAGCTCAGCAGCACGCTCAAGCTCGGCACGAATGTCGACGTTCGCTACAGCGGCAGCTATCTCGCTTCGGGCTTCAACAACCCCCTGTCGCGCCAGAGCAAGTACGCCACGCTCGACGCCGGCGTCCGCGTCGGTGCGTGGGACGACAATTGGGTGATCGCCCTTATCGGCAAGAACCTGACCAACCGTCTCTATGTCAGCGGCGTGGTCGACGGTCCGTCGACCGGCAGCGGCACCGGCACGGCGGCGGGTATCCCGGCTGACCAGCTCGGCTTCGCCAACCTGCCGCGGACGGTTCAGATCCAGCTCACCAAGCGCTTCTGATCGCGTTCGAAAACAAGAAAGCTCCCGGTCGCCCGCGCGCCCGGGAGCTTTTCTTTTGCCTCGTTGCCGTCAGTCGGTCGCGGCGGTGACCGCGATCTCCAGCGCGTAGAGCGGCGAGGCCAGCTTCACTTCCAACGTCGTGCGCGTCGGCGCGCAGCCCGGCAAGATCCAGCGATCCCAGACGGCATTGAGGTCGGGCAGGATTGTGAGGTCCGACAGGAAGATCGACGCCGTGAGCAGGCGGCTGCGATCGCTGCCTGCCTCCTGCAGCAGGGCATCGATCCGCGAGAGCACCTCCTCGACCTGATCGGGAACGGCGCCGCCCCGATGGTCGATCGCGACCTGCCCGGACAGATAGACCACATGGTTGTGGACTACGGCGCCGCTCATGCGCGGGTTGGCGGCTAGTCGCTTTATGTCGGCCATCGGGGCTTGCTCCTCAGAAGGAATAACGGAGCGTAGCCCCGTACATCCGCGGTTCGTTGTACATGCGCTGGTTGACGCCCAGGCTGGAATTGATCAGCGAAGCGCCGCCGATCTTGAAGGTCGTGTTCGTCAGATTGGTGACGTACAGGCCCAGATCGAAGCTGCTGCCGAAAATCTCCCGCCAGTCGACGTTGAGGTCGATCGTCTGCGTCGCCCGCTCGCGGCTCTCCCCATCGAAGACATTGGTGCCGTTGGGCAGGGTGATGAACGGTACCAGCCCCAGGATGATCGAGCTTTTATAGGCCCAGTTCATCGAGCCCGAGATCTTGCCCAGCGATTCATCCACCGGCAGCGTCCATTGCGCGTTCACGTTCAGCTTGTGGCGGGGCGTGAAGGGAAAGATGCGGCCCAACTGGCGCGTCGGCGCATTGGTTGCCGGATCGCGCCGTGAATAGTCGAGGAAGGCGCCATATTTGGCCGAGGTATAGGCATAGGACATCAGCACGCTGAAGTCGCGCGTCGGCGCCACCGTCACGTCGATTTCCGCACCTTTGACCTTGGCCGAGGCGGCGTTGACCAGCGCACTGACATTGGCGGTGCCCACGCCGAAGGTCTGGTTGATCTGCGCATCCTTCAGCCATTGATAATAGGCCGCGATATTGGTCCGCAGGCTCCACTCACCCAGCCGGAAGTCCGACTTCAGGCCCAGTTCGACGTCGCGCAACGTCTCCGGTTGATAGCGGAACAGTGAGATCGCATTGGGGATGGGCGGGGTCGCGAGCAGTGCCGGCGCCGCGAGCGGGTTCGTGCCGCCCGCCCGGTAGCTCTGTCGATGGGAAATATAGACCATCGTGCCGGGCGACAGCTTATAATCGAAGCCGACCGTATAGGCGTCGCTGTTCGCCTTGGCGACGAAGTCCGCCCGGCACGGGTCGGCCTGCGCCGGATTGGCGACCGTCGTTCCTGTCGCGCCGGTGACGCAGCGTCCATTGGTGACCTGGTAGAGTGTCAGCGCCCGCCGATCGTGCGTCCAGCGATAGCCTGCGTTGAGCGTCAGCCCTTCGAGCGAGCCGCCGAAGCCATAGCTGAGATTGGCGAAAATCGCGCGGGAGGTGTCGTCGATATACTGGTTCGTGTCGGTAACCGATCCGAACACCGATGTCTGGTGCTGATAGTTCGCCTTGGGAGTGTCGAGATCGGCGCCGAACAGACCCACGATATATTTGAAGCGGTCGTCGAACGCCTGACCCTGCAGCTGCAATTCCTCGCTGATCTGGCGAATGTTCAGGCCCCAGGGCGAGCCTGGATCGCGCGCGTTGCAGGTGGCCGGGGTCGAACAGGTGTCGAAATGCAGGATCGTCAGCGGCGATCCGTCGAAGTCGAAGCGGTTGACCTGCTTGAAGCGCCGATAGCCGAAGATGTTCTTGAGGATCAGCCCGTCGGCGATGTCGTAGCTGGTGATGTTTGACACGCCCATCGAACGCTTCTTGTCGATGCCGTCGACATTGCTGAAGGTCGTGCGAGGACCGGCGGCATTCTGGCGGGCGAGTGCCTGCGACACCGCACCCTGGAATAGCGTCGGGATTAGCGCCGCCGGATTGACGGCCGCCAGGATGTTCGAGCTGCCGTTGGTCGTCGAGCGGAAAATGTCCGCGACAAGGATGTTCGAGAGGCGGTCGGTGGGATCCCAGCCGATCGAGATGCGGCCGCTGATGAAATCACGATCGTCCTGGCGCTTGCCCGTGGTAGCGTTCCGGGTGAAGCCGTCGCGCTTGAGGCCCTTGCCGGCAACGCGGACACGCAGCGTATCGCTGATCGGCAGATTGAGCGCGCCTTCGATGCCGCGGTTTTCGTAATTGCCATATTCGGCCATCACATAGCCGCCCAGTTCGGTGCCCGGTTGGCGCGGCTCGAACAGCACGGCGCCACCGGTCGAGTTGCGCCCGAACAGCGTGCCCTGCGGACCTTTCAGAACCTGGACATTCTGCAGGTCGTAATAATAGCCGGGGCCACCGCCGTCGCCGATCGGCAGCGGAACCTGCGCGAAATAGGCGGGGACCGTCACCTGCTGGCCCGAGATCGAGGCGCCCGATCCCGACTGGCCTCGAATGACGTAATTTTCCTCGTCGCGGCTGCTCTGCGCGGAGGTGAGGGCGGGGACGATCTTCGACAGGTCGGTCGCATTCTGGATGCGCTGCTTTTCGAGGATTTCCCCCGTGAAGGCCTGCACCGCGATCGGAATGTCTTGCAGCGCTTCCTCGCGGCGACGTGCCGTGACGACGATGTCGGCGATCTGGCTGTCGTTGACGGTGGGCGTCGTGGCCGGCGGACCCGCTTGCTGGGCCATGGCGGCGGTGCCGGGAACAAGGTGCAAAGCGGCGATGCCGCACATCAGCATGTGCTGCCTGTTCATTTCCCTCTCCTTTTCGTGCGCGTGATCTTATTTTTGTCGGGGTGCGCAGACCCCCGTCACTCGTTCAGGCGTGGTGCGATCAGTCCTCCGTCGATCGGCACGGCGACGCCGGAAATATAGGAAGCGTCGTCGGACAGCAGGAAGGCGATCGCCTTGCCGAACTCCTCCAGCCGGCCGACCCGGTCGAAATGCGACATCTTATCGAGAAAGGCCTGGCGTTCGGGCGTGCGGCTGGGGTGGGGCGGGTTGCCGAGCACCACGGCGTTCACATTGACCCCGAAGCGGGCGACCTCCTTCGACACCGAGCTCACCAGAGCGTGCAGCGCCAACTTGCCCGAGGCATAGGCGCTGCCCGACTCCTGGCCCAACACCGCCGAAATCGAACTCACACATACCACCTTGCCATAGCCGCGCGTGACCATCCCCGGCAGCAGCGCATGGAGCAGCATCGCCTGGGTGAAAAAGTTCATTTCGAAGATCGCGCGGAAATGGGCGAAGTCGGACTTGGCGAATTCGGCCCAAGGCGTCATCGGCGGCCCGCCGCCGGCGTTGTTGGCGAGCAGGTCTACCTTGCCATGGGCGGCCGTGGCCGCCGTGACGAAGTCGGCGATAAACGCCGGCTCCATCACACTTCCGATATGCGTCGTCACTTTGACGCCATGGCCGCGCAGACGCTCGGCGGTCTCTTCGAGCCGCGCCTCGTCGACATCGTTCAGGGCGAGCGCGGCCCCGCCGCGTGCGAGCTCTTCGGCGGTCGCGGCACCGATGCCGCGACCTGCCCCCGTGACCAGCGCGACCTTGCCCGCAAAGCGGCTCACGCGCCTTTCCTCGCGCGCGGGTCGGAGAACATCGGATTGGCGGCGTTGTTGGTCCAGATCTGGTGCTTGATGAAGCGCCAGCTGCCGGTCGCCTTGCTGAAGCTGAACAGATAGGTGCCTTCGTGCAGGCCGTGCTGCCACTCGTCATTTTCCTGGCCGACGAGCGCCATCTGATAATGGCACAGCGCCCAGGCCGACTGGTTGTCGTCCGACACGCGAACGACCTGTGTCCCGATAAGGTGGCGGATTTCGAGCCCGACGATCTTCGACAGGTCGCGCGGCGGCGCGACGACGCCTTCGCGGCGGGGCAGGGCCGGTTTGGCGTGAAGACCGATGAGGTTGTCGCGGCCCTTCACGGTCTCGTCGAGCGTCCCCTTCATGACGCGCTCGATATTCTCGTCATAGAGGCGCTCGAGCACGTCCCAGCCGCGGCTGTCGCAGGCGAAGGCATATTCGTTGATCATCTCCTGGATGCGGATCTTGTCGGTCAGATACTGGACCTTGTCCTCCAGGGTGGTGCGCTCGCGCTCGACAGCGGGGGCTAGTTCGCGCCAGCAGGCATAGGCGTCATACAGCATGTGTCTTCTCCTCGTGGGTCGGGACAGTGGGCGGCAGCGCGATCAGATCGGCCCGCCGCTTCCGCCCGCGACGTTGATCAACTCGCCATTGATGAAGGCGCCGTCCTCGCTGCACAGGAAGGCGGCGGTACCGGCGATCTCCTCGGGCTTGCCGAGCCGGCCGACGAGCGACAGTTTCGACATGAAGGCGATCTCCTGTTCGGAGCGGTTTCGCTTCATCAGCGGCGTAAGAATGGGGCCTGGTGCGATCACATTGGCGCGGATGCCCTGCGCGGCATGATCGATCGCGAGCGATTTGGTCAGCGAGATCACCCCGCCCTTGGCCGCCACATAGGCGGGGTTGCGGCCCATGCCGGAAACGCCCGCGCCCGAGGCGATGTTGACGATCGACCCGCCGCCGTCCTGCGCGATGCGCGGGATGGCCGCCTTGCACATCAGGAAGGTGGAGGTGAGGTTGAGGCGGACCCAGAAGTCCCACTCGTCCTCTTCAAAGTCGACGACGGTCTTGCCCGGACGGCTTCCTCCGACGACGTTGATGAGCAGGTGCAGGCCGCCGAAGCGCTCAACCGCCAGCTCAACTGCCCCGTTTGCATCGGCGAGGCTGGTGGCGTCGGACCGCTGCGTGACGATGTTCGACCGGCCCTCGACGGTTTCGGCTAGGCCGGCCTCGTCGATGTCGGTGGCGACGACCTTGGCGCCGCGTTCCGCGAACAGCCGCGCGGTGGCTTGTCCGATGCCCGCGCCGGCCCCGGTTACGAGCGCGACCTTGCCTTCCAGTTGCATATTCCCTCCCTGTATGGAGGGCAGGCCTCAGCGCGTGCCGGGACGTAGGCCCTGCACCGCTTGCTCCCCTCCACGTCGTACCGACTCTTTATTAGCTAAGGTGGCTATCTATTATAAAATAGCCTGACAAGGCCCTACGCCCTGCGTTGCCGAACGGAGATCGCGATCCCTCCGATCAGGAGCGCTGCCGCCGCGACCAGAAACGCATTGTGAATGCCGATCGCCGCCCGCAGCGGGGTCATGATCAGCGGATTGACGAAATCGGCGACGTAGAGAACGGTGAATTCGAGCCCGACCGCACGGGCGCGGATTTCGGGCGGGACGCGGTTGAGCAATATGCCCCCGATATGCGGCGGGATCATCCCGCCGCCGCCGCCCGACAGCACGGCCCCGAGGGTCAGCAAGCCGACGCTGTTCGAAAAGCCAATGATCGCAAGGCCTGTCGCCATCATCAGCACCAGCATCATCTGCACGCCCCGTTCGCCGAACCAGGCGTAGAAGCGCCCGTAGCAGCCTCCGAACACGCCGCCTGCGAGAACGCCCGAGGCGATCACCACCGATCGCACCAGCGGGCTGTCGAAGCCATCCTCGGCAAGCAGGAAGGAAAGCTGGATCGAGGTCATGAAATAGCCGACGAACAGGAACATCGCGAGCGCATAGATGGGCCACAAGGCGACCAATGGGCGCAGCGATGCCCGTTCCTCGCGTGGGGCCGTCCGCCCGACGCCGCGGGGCAGGCCGGTGACCGCCAGGGTGAGGACGACGAACGCGATCATGTAGAGAAGAAAGGGCGTGCGCCAGCCGCCCGCCTCGGCGAGAAGGCCCGACATCAGCAGCCCGCTGACCGCGAAGACGCCCGCGACCGCGCTCTGATAGCCGAGCAGGCGCGCGCGGGCGACGCCCTCGAACCAGCTGCCGACGATCACGCCGATCGCCGTACCGATCTGCGCCACGCACAGGCCCAGCAGGAAGCGTGCGGCGAGGAGATAGGGCAGGCTGTCGATGAAATAGCCGCTGACGCCCAGGACGCCATATCCCGACAGCGCCGCGATCATCACCGGGCGCGGCCCCCAGCGTTCGACCGAGAGGCCGCCCAATATGCCCCCGAGAATGACTCCGATGGCAGGCATGGTCAGGATCATCTGGGCGGCGAACGCGCCCTGGCTACGGCCGCCAAAATGTTCGGCTATGGTCGGCAGGACCGGGCCCAGGGCCGCGAACATCAACGCCATGAGCGGGGCGCCGCCGAGCAGCGTGACCCGGGCGACGCCACCGCGCCACCCTGACGGAATCGCTACGAAGGCGAGGCGTTCCTCGGCCAGCATATCCCTCTCTCCTCATCTATCATTATTGTTATCTTAGATAGATAAGGACGCTGGCATATTTCGCCGGTGCTGTGAAGCGCCGCAATGCGACGGCTCAGACGGCCAATTTGGTCGTGAGCTTGACCTCTTCGAGCACCGCATAGGTGCGCGTCTCGCGGACGCCGGGCATGGCGGTCAGAATGTCGCCGAGGAAGGTGCGGTAGGCGGACATGTTCGAGACCCGTACCTTGAGCAGATAATCGAAGCCGCCTGCGACCATATGGCATTCCATCACCTGAGGAACGCGGCGGACATGTTCGGAAAAGGCGCGGAAGACGTCGTCTGTCGTGCGGTCGAGCATCACTTCGATGAAGATCATCAATGCCTGGTCGAGCAACTCGGGGTCGAGTAGCGCGGTATAGCCCGTGATCACACCGCGCTCGCGCAGCCGCTTCACGCGGTCGAAGCAGGCGGCGGGGGACATGCCGCAGAGCTGGGCCAGCGCCTGGTTGGTGATTCGACCGTCTTCCTGCAGGACCCGCAGCAACCGGCGGTCGGTTTCGTCGATCTGAACAAGCTTCGGATCAGGAGCGGCCATTTTCAAATCTCTTCGCTGCAGACGGCCGTAATATGAAGCACATTCGGCGATCTGCAGAATATCATAGAGATATGTCGGCAAACAGTGCCGATTTGCGAGGATCGAATGGCCAATCAGCTTTCCAAATGGGATATCATCGACGGGGGCAAATATCAGGACGAGGCCGAGGTCGTCCGCTCGCTGCTCGATCGGCAGCCCTTCGATCCCGCACAACGAGCCGCCGTGGTCGCTGAGGCGGTCGCGCTCGTCGAGGGGGCACGATCGGCAACCAAGAAGCAGGGCGTCGTCGAAAGCTTCCTGCAGCAGTTCTCGCTCGGCACGCGCGAAGGCCTGGCCCTGATGTGCCTCGCCGAGGCGCTGTTGCGCACCCCCGATGCCGATACGCGCGACCGGCTTATCGCGGAGAAGATCGGCTCGGCCGACTGGGCGAGCCATCTCGGCAAGTCCGATAGCCTGTTCGTCAATGCCTCGACCTGGGGGTTGATGCTGACCGGGCGCCTCGTTGACGTCGACGAGGAGGCCAAGCGTGACCTCGGCGGCTTCTTGAAGCGCATAACCGCGCGACTGGGCGAACCCGTGATCCGCCAAGCCGTCGGCGCGGCTGTGCGTATGATGGGCGAGCAGTTTGTGCTCGGGCGGACGATCGGCGATGCGCTAGCCCGTGCACGGAAAGAGGATTTTCTCTGCTCGTTCGACATGCTGGGCGAAGGGGCCCGCACGGCCGCCGATGCCGAGCGCTATGAGCGCATCTATGCCGATGCGATCGAGGCGGTCGGCCAGTCCGCAGCCGGTGCCGGGCCCGAACTGGGTCATGGGGTGTCGGTGAAGCTGTCGGCGCTGAGCCCGCGCTACGAGGCGGTGCAGGAAGCCCGTGTCTGGGACGAGCTTTACCCGCGCGTGAAGCGTCTCGCCTTGATCGCGGCGCGCCACGATCTCAATTTCGCGATCGATGCGGAAGAGGCTGATCGGCTCGTCATCTCGCTAAAGATGATCGAGCGGCTGGTGAAAGAGCCCGAGCTGGGCAGCTGGCAGGGGCTGGGCGTCGTCGTCCAGGCCTATCAGAAGCGCGGCCTGGCAGTGATCGGCGCCTTGCGGGATCTCGCGGAAAGCAGCGGGCGCCGGATCATGGTGCGTTTGGTGAAGGGCGCCTATTGGGACAGCGAGATCAAGCGCGCACAGGTCGCCGGACGGCCCGATTACCCCGTGTTCACCACTAAGGCCGCGACCGACCTGTCCTATCTGGTCTGCGCCCAGGCACTGATCGCTGCGAGCCCTGCGCTCTATCCGCAATTCGCCAGCCACAACGCCCACACGCTGGCCGCCGTCCGCCGCATGGCGGAGCAGGCCGGCGCAGTCATCGAGCATCAGCGCCTCCATGGCATGGGCGAGGCGCTCTATCAGGCGGCGGAAGACCGTTATGGCAAGCTGCGCCTGCGTGCCTATGCTCCGGTGGGCGGGCATGAGGAATTGCTGCCCTATCTGGTCCGCCGCCTCCTCGAAAATGGCGCCAATACGAGCTTCGTCCACGCCTTGCTCGACGAGCAGGTGCCCGCCGATCTGGTCGTCGCCGACCCGATCGCTGCGGTCGCGGCGCAGCCGGACCGTCACCCCCGCATTCCGATCCCCGCCGCCATCTACGGCGCCGGCCGCGCCAATCCGTTGGGCCGCGACTATTCGCTGGCCGAGACGCGCAACACCGCCGAGCGGGCCGCGGTGCTGACCGCCGGCGAGCGCGAGACGGCCGGGGCGATCGTCGAGGGGCGGCTGGTCGCGGCTGCGTCAGAGCCGGTCACCAGTCCGGCTGATCGCAGCCGGGTGATCGGCTATGTTTCGACCGCTACCCCGGCCGATGTCGACCGCGCGATCAAGGCAGCGCGCCGGGCGCAGCCGCATTGGAACCGCTTGGGCGGCAATGGGCGTGCGCCGGTCCTGCGCGCCATGGCCGATGCGATGGAGGCCGAGATGGACGGCTTCATCGCGCTGTTGTCGCTGGAGGCCGGCAAGACGCTGAACGACGGCGTGGCCGAGGTTCGCGAGGCGATCGACTTCTGCCGCTATTATGCCGAACTGGCCGAGCGCCAGTTCGGGGCGCCGACGGTCCTGGCCGGCCCGGTCGGGGAGACCAACCAGCTCGAACTGGGCGGGCGCGGTGTCTTCGCCTGCATCAGCCCGTGGAATTTCCCGCTCGCCATCTTCACCGGCCAGATCGCGGCAGCGCTGGCCGCCGGCAATGCGGTGCTCGCCAAGCCGGCCGAGCAGACCCCGCTGGTAGCGGCGCGCGCGGTGCGGCTATTCCACAAGGCGGGGCTCGACCCGGCGCTGCTGGCGCTGCTTCCGGGCGACGGTGCCACGGTCGGCGGAGCGATCGTCAGCCATCCGGGCATCGACGGCGTGGCCTTCACCGGCGGAACGGAAACCGCTTGGGCGATCAACCGTCAGCTGGCGGCGCGCAATGGGCCGATCATCCCGTTCATCGCCGAGACGGGCGGCCTCAACGGCATGTTCGTCGACACGACCGCGCTCAAGGAGCAGGTGGTGGACGACGTCGTCCTGTCGGCCTTCGGTTCGGCTGGGCAACGTTGTTCCGCGCTACGCCTGCTATTCGTGCCGCACGACAGCGCCGACGAACTGATCGACACGATCCGGGGCGCTATGGACGCGCTGGTGATCGGCGATCCGTCATCGCCGTCGACCGATGTGGGGCCGGTTATCGATGCCGAGGCGCGCGCTGCGCTCGAGGCGCATCGCGAGCGGCTATCGCGCGAGGCGACGATCCTCCACAGCTGCGAGGCGCCGGCTGGCGGCGATTTCTTCGCGCCGTTGATGGCCGAGATTCCGAGCGCGGACTTTCTGGAGCGCGAGGTGTTCGGCCCGATCCTGCACGTCGTCCGCTACGACCCCGCCGATCTGGCGAAGGTCGCCGGACGTCTCGCCTCGCGCGGCTATGGCCTGACGCTGGGTATCCACAGCCGGATCGAACGCTTCGCTGCCGAGGTTCGGGAACTGGTGCCGGCCGGCAACGTCTATGTGAACCGCTCGATCATCGGCGCGGTCGTGGGCGTACAGCCCTTTGGCGGCGAGGGCCTGTCGGGCACCGGCCCGAAAGCCGGCGGACCGCATGCACTGCTGCGTTACGCGACCGAGCGGGCGCTGTCGGTGAACATAACCGCACAGGGCGGGGATCCGGCGCTACTCAACCTCTGACCCGAAGCCTGGTTCGCGGCGCGGGCGTTCCGCGTCGCGAATATCAGGAAGCGGCCGAGCAGGCTGCACTGGCAACTACCGACGTTACGCATCACATCACCCCTGTCGAAATCGGCCCTATCGAATCTGCCTGCCCTATTGCATGAGCAGGTGACGGGGCCATGACAGCGACGGATCGGATGCTGCGACGATGCTGACACTGCTGGGCGCCGTGCTGGGGCTGGTCTTCGGCAGCTTCATCGGCGCGGTCGTGATCCGATTGCCGCAGGGGCGATCGGTCGCTGCGGGGCGATCGGCGTGCGATCATTGCGGCGCTAAGGTGCGGGCGCGCGATCTGATTCCGATCGTCAGCTATGTTCTGCTCCGGGGACGTGCGTCCTGTTGCGGCGGTCGGATCGATCCGCTCCATACGATCGCCGAGGCTGGCGGGTTGGTCGTCGGAGCCCTTGCGGTGGTGGCAACCCCATCGCCTTGGCATGCGCTGTGTGCCGCCGTCATGGGATGGCTCCTGCTGCCACTCGCCTTGCTCGACCTTCGGCATTTCTGGCTGCCCGACCGGCTGGTGGCGGCGCTGGCAGTCGCGGCGATGCTCCCCATAGCCTTCGGCCTGCCGCCCGACTTGTTCGATCGGCTTGTTGGCGGCGTTTCTGCCTGGCTCGCTTTCATGGCGATACGCTTCCTCTACCGGCGTCTGCGGGGGCGCGAGGGTATGGGGGCTGGGGACGCCAAGCTCTTCGGCGCGCTCGGCCTGTGGTTGGGCTGGCGCCTGTTGCCGTTGCTGTTGTTGCTGGCGGCTCTCGGTGGGCTCGCTTTCGCGCTGGCGACGGCGCTCGGACGGGGCGGCATCGATCGATCTAGCCGCCTGCCCTTCGGTCTGTTCCTTGCGCTGGCGGCCTGGCCGATGGAACTGCTGATTCTGTCCGGCGCGCTGGCGCCTGAGAGTTGAAGTCGCTGTCGGATAGGCTGGGGGCTCTTGCCGCTAGACTGATCGATCCCTTGAGGGTCGAAGAGAGCGCCCTACGATAGATCGGGTGATAGCCCAGGAGAGCCCACATGCCCTACGCCCATTCCGCGCGAGCAACCTTCGTCAATATGCTCGGTACGCTGGACCATCTCGTCGGCAGGGCCATCGATGCCGGCATGAGCGACGATGTGCTGGCGGATAAACTGACCGACGACATGTTTCCGCTTGAACTGCAGTTTCGCGTCGCTCTCAACCAGGTGCTGCTGGCGCTGAATCAGGTGGGACGACAGGCGGTTCCCCTTGAGGAGACTAGCTATCGATCGCTGGGCGAAGTCCGCGCTCGGATCGCGGCGGTTCGTTCGCTGGTCGATGCGGTCGATCCGGTCGGATGGGCCGATCCCGACGAAGCCGTCGATCTGACGCTGCCCAATGGCGTTCGCTTCCTGATGTCGTCGGCCGAGGATATCCAGGACTGGATCATGCCCAATTTCTATTTTCACGTAACGATGGCCTATGCGCTGCTCCGTAAGGCGGGCCTCTCGATCGGCAAGATGGATTACCTGCCTCATATGGAGCGGCATAAGACCTCTGTCGGGCAATAGCGGGTTCCAAGGCTTGGCAGCGGGTTCGACTTGTCGAGGAAGCGCGTCAGGCCGGCCGCGCCGCTTTGCGACTAATGCCTAGCTAGGGTTCTGAGATGCGTACCGCAAAGCCGTCTCCAGCCCTCCAAGCGTACAAGGCTTGCGAATGATGGGATCGCTTGCGCTGATGCCTTCCGCATATGCGCTGATGAAGATGATATCGAGATCGGGGTGGCGCTTCCTGGCCTCACGGGCGAATGTGAACCCCGTCATACCCGGCATCCGAATGTCCGTCAGCAGCAGGTCCGCAGTGGATCTCTGCGTGCTCATCCACGAAAGGGCAGAAAGAGCATCGGAGAATTCAAGAACAAAATGCGATAATTCGCGTAGCATATCTGCAATTACGCTTCGCACCAGGTGATCATCATCGACGCAAATAATTACCATAAGCAAAAATCCACAGAATGTTATGCTCTGTGGAAACGATCACGGTATCCTCGAGATCCAGATTCGGGGGCCGTTATGGAATATTGCGTATCTCTGGCAATTTGCGGGGAAGCGTGCAGCGGTCCAGCATATATCGCTGAGGAGCGCCACATGATCCGCCATCGTCAGGAGCGAGTCACTGCCGAGCGATTCTCATCGTCTTGATCCATGGGGTCAACGCCAGCCAGTTTTACATGGTATCCGTTTCTGTTCTTCAAAGGCATAGCCGCGTCATACGCGATGACGTCGAAATGGCCCACATAGCCGACATGATCTGAAAGCATCATACCGTCGGGCTCATGCCCGAAAGGTACGGAGACGGCACGCAGCGCCAAGCGGGAGTGTGCACCTGCGAGTAGGAATTGCCGATCCTTCCCGCGCAAATTGGCGGCGATGGCATCGTTCATGCTTCCGCCCGGGCAGGAGTGAGCGGCGGCAACGCAGCGTGACAGCGCCTCGGCGGGCGGGCCCGAGGCCCGGGAATGCAGGGCCTTTGCGATCAACGCTTGCCGTTTCTTGCTGCGGCCGATGTTGAAGTCCCCGGCCACGATGAGCGGATGGGCCCGGTCCAGTGCTTCCAGAAATCGGCCGAGCGCCCTCGCCTGGCGGGCAAAAGCGGCGTTGGCGCGGGCGATCGCTACCCCCGAGGCCTTGCGCGCGTTGAGATGCAGGTTGACGATGGTCACCGGACCGTCGCTCCCGGGCAGTTCGACTTCCGCCGCCATGGCTGCTTTGTTCGCAAGGCAGTCGAAGCCGGCGCAGGCCTCTCCGAATGTCAGGCTGCGTACGTGGCCGATCGGATAATCGGACAGGATGACGAGCCCGCTGTCGAGCAGCTTGCCGATCCCTTCTCCCCGCAGGCGATCGGGATCGCTTCCCGAATCCACGATGTCATGGCGTGTATCGCCCGGGGCGTCGGCTGAAGGGCCGAAGGTCATGAAGGCATAGCCTGCCGACCGGGCCATGGCGCGTGCGTCGTCCGAAAAGACCTCCTGGAGCAGCACGATATGCGGCTGCCGGCCGGCGGCGCGCAGCGCGCGTAAGCGGTTCGCCATATGCACCAGCGATGCGCGGCGGTTGATCCGGGCGGGCCACGGCAGTCCCTCGACATTATAGGTCATGACCGACAGCGGCGCGGCGACCGGCTGCGACAGCGGATCGAACCCATCCTTGTCGCCGGCGATGCCCCGCGCCGCGGCGAGGATAAGACCGCATCCGAGCAGCGTGACGGCCATATGGCTCCGTCTCAGGGGCATCCAGCGTGCGATCATGATGTGGCCTATGCCGTTCGGCGGTGGCGTCCATATTACCGACCGATGGCGGTTTTTCTGGAGAATGGCGTCGCTTTGGTGACGCTGCGGGTGCCCAGCCGGCAGCGCGATCCAGATCGCACGAAAATGGACCCAATCCTGCTTGCACAGAAGCCGGCCGCGCGAGACATCAGAGAGAAATGGGGGGCGCTATGCGACGCAATGTCATCGGTTTTCTTGTCGGCACCATGTCGTTCGGGGCCATGGCCTCGGCCGAAACGGATCTCGCTGCCGCTTTCGGTGCGCGCGAGCAGATTCAGCAGATCAGCATGTCGCCCGACGGGACGCGGCTCGCTTATGTCGTGCCGACGAAAGGGCAAGGCTCGGCGCTGCTCACATTTGCGCCCGGCATCGACCAGCAGCCGAAGGTCGCGCTTGTTTCCGATGGCGAGACGGACCGGCTTTCCGCGTGTCATTGGATCGCGAATACCAGACTGGTCTGCGACCTCTGGGGTCTGACCCGTCCGCCCGAACTGGCCAATTACGGGATTATCGAGTTCAGTCGTGTCGTCGCGGTCGACATGGACGGCAGCAATCCGAAGATGCTGAGCAAGTCTACCGGCGCCTATGCGCGCGGCTACAATCTCAATGGCGGCGCCGTCATCGACTGGCTTCCGGAAGACGACGGGGCGGTGTTGATGACGCGGAACCAATTGGCGGAGGACCGTATCGGCTGGCGTCTGGGCAGCAGCGAGGCGGGCATAGTCGTCGACCGGGTCGACAGCCGCACGCTGGCAAGCAGCCGGATCGAACGCGTCGAGGAGAATATCAGCAGCTACCTGACCGACGGCCATGGCAATGTCCGAGTCAAGGGAATCGAACTGATCGAGGGCAATCGCAACTCGGGCGCGATCCGCTATTATTTTCGCTTGGCCGACAGCAAGAAGTGGGAGCAACTCTCCACCTATAACTATATGAGCGAAACGGGTTTCCACCCCGTCGCGGTGGATCACGAACGCAATGCGGTCTATGGTTTCGACAAGGAAGAGGGGCGGCTCGCCCTGTATCGCATGGCGCTCGATGGCAGCGGCACCCGCGAGCTTCTTCTCGCCCGCCCCGATGTCGATGTCGATGGCCTGATTCGGATCGGCCGCCGTAACCGGGTGATCGGTGCGAGCTATGCCACCGAGGTGCGGAAGTCGGTCTATTTCGACGACAAGATCGCCAAACTGCGCGACTCGCTCGCCAAGGCACTGCCCGAGCAGCCAATGGTGTCCATCGTCGACTCGAGCGTGGATGAGAACAAGTTGCTGATCCGCGCCGGCAGCGACAAGGATCCGGGCGTCTATTATATTCTCGACCGGGCGACCAAGCAGATGGCGACCTTTCAGCCGGTTCGCCCGCAGCTGGAAGGTGTAAAGCTGGCCGAGATGCGCCCGGTGAGTTTTCCGGCCGCCGACGGGACGATGATCCCGGGATATCTGACGCTCCCGCCCGGAGGTACGGGCAAAAATTTGCCGGCGATCGTCATGCCGCATGGAGGCCCCGGCGCGCGGGACGAGTGGGGCTTCGACTGGATGGTCCAATATTATGCTGCGCGCGGCTATGCCGTGCTCCAGCCCAATTTTCGCGGCTCGACCGGTTATGGCGACGACTGGTTCCAAAAAAACGGTTTCCAGTCATGGTCGACCGCGATCGGCGACGTCGCCGATGCGGGGCGTTGGTTGATCAAGCAAGGCATCGCCGCGCCTTCCAAGCTGGGCATCGTCGGCTGGTCCTATGGTGGCTATGCCGCGCTCCAGTCGGCGGTGGTCGATCCGAGCTTGTTCAAGGCGGTGGTGGCGATTGCCCCGGTCACCGATTTGCCGGCGCTCAAGGAAGATGGCCGTTGGTGGTCGACCTATCGACTCAATGCCAGCTTCATCGGCGACGGACCGCAGGCGATCCAGGGGTCGCCGGCCCGTCGCGCGGCCAGCATCAAGGCGCCGGTGCTGATGTACCATGGCACCATGGATCGAAACGTCGACATCGAACAGTCGCGGCTGATGGACAAGGCGTTGAAGGCGGCGGGAAGGGACAGCCGGTTGGTCGTCTTCGAGAATCGCGACCATTATATCGAGGACAATGCGATGCGCGCGCAGATGTTGCGGGAGAGCGACGCCTTCATGCGTCAGGAAATGGGCCTGTAGACGGGAAGGTCGTGCCAGCGCCGCTCAGGCGATGCTGGGGTGATCGTGGCTCAGATAGTCGAACAGCCCCCGGATCTGGCCTTGCGAGTAGCCGGCACGATGCATCTCGGCGATGTCGGCTTCCTCGACGCGATCTGCATGATGGCGCGCGAGCGAGGCAAAGCGACGCAGCGTCTCGAGCCGCTGGTCGGCGAGAGGGCGGGGCAGCCTGATTCCGGCAGCCCATTCCACGAACCGACCAAGCCGGCTGCCGGCGTCGATCTCCCGAGTTGCGTCGATCCGCTCGGCCAGCGCGATTACGCGCAGTTCGATTGGCGTGAATCGCACAGCGTCATCCGCAGTCGGGTCCCTCGTCTGTCCGTCGAGAAAGGTGAAACCGACATAGGCCATGGTGATGCTCCCTACCGATGTAACTGATCGGTACGGCGCTGGTACCGATCGGTTACACGATGGTCAAGCGGCTTGGTGAACCATCGCAGTAGAAAATCTTTTCGGCCCTATGCTCGGGCGCATGGTGAGCCGGCTTGCGAGCCATGCAGCGCGAAATTGCGCCTGTTACAGTTCGATGACATCGTCGCCTTCGATCTGTCGCGAGCGCCCGGACTATCGGGGGTGCCTGTTGTAACATTCGTGTAACAGGCGGTCAGTAAGCGGGCTCCAACCCGGCATCGGCCGGGATTGGAGACTCAAGGAATGTTCAGGAATTTCGCCGCTGTGCTGGGCGCGACGGTCATCTTCGGCAGCATGTCGTCCGGGGCGGGGGCCGCCTCGATTTCGGGTGCCGGCGCGACTTTCCCGGCGCCGATCTATGCCAAGTGGGCCGAAAGCTACAAGGCCAGCACCGGCATCGGCCTGAACTATCAGGCGATCGGTTCGGGCGGCGGGATCAAGCAGATCAAGGCGAAGACGGTCGATTTCGGAGCGTCCGACAAGCCGCTGAAGCCTGAAGAGCTGGCAACTGCCGGCCTCTACCAGTTCCCGACGATCATGGGCGGCGTCGTTCCCGTGGTGAACCTCCCCGGCGTCCAGCCCGGCCAGCTCAAGCTGTCGGGTGCGCTGCTCGCCGACATCTTCATGGGTCGCGTTCTGAAATGGAACGACCCGCGCATCGCTGCGCTCAACAAGGGCGTCAAGCTGCCACCGCTCCCGATCACCGTCGTCCACCGCTCCGATGGCTCGGGCACATCCTTCCTGTTCACGACCTATCTCGCGATGCAGAGCCCGGCCTGGGCCTCGAAGGTCGGCGCGAGCGATGCAGTTTCCTGGCCGACCGGCATCGGCGGCAAGGGGAATGACGGCGTCTCGGCCTTCGTGAAACAGACGATGGGCTCGATCGGCTATGTCGAATATGCCTATGCCAAGCAGAACAAGGCGACCTTCGTCCTGCTGCAGAACAAGGCGGGCAAATTCGTGGCCCCCGCTGCCGCGAACTTCGCTGCCGCCGCCGCCGGGGCCAAATGGTCGGCGGCGCCGGGCAATTACGTCCTGCTGCTCGACCAGCCGGGAGCGCAGAGCTGGCCGATCACGGGCGCGAGCTTCATCCTCGTCTATCGCGATCAGGCCAATGCCGCGACCGGAGCCAGCGTGCTGAAATTCTTCGACTGGGCGTACAAGTCGGGGGATGCCACCGCTGCCCAGCTGGACTATGTGCCGCTGCCGGCGCCCGTGAAGGCGCTCATTCGCAAGCAATGGCTTGCCAACGTCAAGGCGGGCGGTAAGCCGGTCTACGTAGCACGCTGATCGGAACGTCAACCCGAGAAGGCAAAGGGGGTAGGCGGGGTCGGTTTTCAACCTCGCCGCTTTACGGGAACAGGACCATGGCCAGCGCCATAACCGACACAGCCCGCTTCGGACCATCGCGTTCGACGGGCGAGGCCATCTTCCAGGCCGCCTGCTTCGGCGCGGCGACTATGCTGCTCGTCACGCTTGGCGGCGTCGTGATCAGCCTCGCCATCGGCGGCTGGCCGGCCTTTGCCGAGTTCGGTTTCGGCTTCCTGACGTCGAGCGAGTGGAACCCGGTCACCGAGGTCTATGGCGCTGCCGGGCCGATCGTCGGCACGCTGGTCACCGCCTTCCTCGCCCTGGTCATGGCCCTGCCGCTGGCGCTGGGCGTCGCGGTGTTCCTGGTGGAGTTCTGCCCGCGGACGATCGCGCAGCCCGTAGCGATCGCCGTCGAACTGCTCGCCGGTATTCCCTCGATCGTCTATGGCATGTGGGGGCTGTTCGTGCTGGCGCCCTGGTTTGCCGAGCATGTCCAGCTGCCGCTGATCATGGAAGCCGAACCCGGCTCCTGGCAGGAAACATTCTTTTCCGGCATCCCAAACGGCGCCAATATCTTCACCGCCTCGGTGATCCTCGCGATCATGATCCTGCCCTATATGGCGGCAGTCTTCCGCGAGCTGTTCATGACCGTCCCGGCGCAGCTGCGCGAGGCTGCCTATGGTCTCGGCTGCACGCCGTTCGAGGTCGTCCGCTCGGTGATCATTCCCTATGTACGGCGCGGTGTCGTCGGCGTCGTCATGCTCGGCCTCGGCCGCGCCCTTGGCGAGACGATGGCGGTGACCTTCATCATCGGCAATGCGCACGGTTTCCCCGACTCGATTTTTGCCTCCGGCTCGACCATCGCCTCCACGATTGCCAACGAGTTCGCGGAAGCCACAAGCGACATGCACAGCGCCGCTCTGGTCGCGCTCGGGCTTGTGCTGTTCCTCATTACCTTCGGCGTCCTCGCCATCGCCCGGGCCCTGCTCGGCGGCCAGAAATATTGAGGCCCAGACCATGGATCGCGCCCTGTATCGCCGCCTCTCAAACTACGCCTTCGTGGGCCTCACCGCGATCGCAACGCTGATCGCGCTCACAGCGCTCGTGCTGATCCTCTGGTCGCTGCTCAGCAAGGGGCTGGGCGGTCTCGACGCCAAGATCTTCACGATGACCCAGCCGGCGCCTGGTTCGGAAGGTGGCCTGTCTAACGCCATCATGGGTTCGATCATGATGTGCGGCATGGGCCTGCTGATCGCCGTGGTCATCGGCGTGCTGGCCGGTACCTGGCTGTCGGAATATGGCGGCAACTCCCCTTATGGTGCCGCCGTCCGCTTCCTCAACGACGTGCTTTTGTCGGCGCCTTCGATCCTCATCGGTCTTTTCGTCTATGAGATCATGGTCCGCCCCTTCCAGGGCTTCTCGGCCATTGCGGGCGCCGTCGCTCTCGCGATCATCGCCATGCCGATCGTGACCCGCACGACCGAGGACATATTGAGCCTGCAGCCGAGCGCGCTGCGCGAGGCGGGCATGGCGCTCGGCGCGAGCCGTGCCTTCGTCATCCGCAAAGTGGTATGGAAGTCGGCCCGCGCGGGCCTGATCACCGGCGCGCTGCTCGGCTTCGCTCGCATCAGCGGCGAAACCGCCCCGCTGCTGTTCACCGCGCTCGGCAACCAGTTCTTCTCGGTCGATCCTACCCAGCCCATGGCCAGCCTGCCGACCACCATCTTCCAGTTCGCGCTGTCCGCCTATGAAGACTGGCAGCGACTGGCCTGGGTCGGCGCGCTGCTGATCGCTGTCGCCGTATTGTCCATCAACATCATCGGGCGCGTGGTCGCCCGGGAGGCCCGCCGCTAATGACCGACCTTCCTTCGCATCTGTCCGAAGAGGTCCATCTGGCCTTCCCGCCGAGCGACAGGCTCGCGATCGAAGCGCGCAAGCTGGACTTTTTCTACGGCAAGACCCAGGCCCTGTTCGGCGTCGATCTGCCTGTCGAACGCAACAAGATTACCGCGCTGATCGGCCCGTCGGGTTGCGGTAAGTCGACGTTGTTGCGCGCGCTGAACCGGATCTACGACCTTTACCCGCGGCAGCATGCGGTCGGCCGTATCTTGCTCGACGGCCATGATGTGCTGGCGGATCGCAAGAGCCTGCAGCGCCTGCGCGAGCGGGAGGGTGCGATTGACGAGGCGACGATGATCCGCTCGCCGGTCGATGTTGCAGGCCTGCGGGCGCGTGTGGGCATGGTGTTCCAGAAGCCCACGCCTTTTCCGATGTCGATCTACGACAATGTCGCCTTCGGCGTACGCCTATACCAGCGCAAGAGCCGCGCAGAGATGGACGTGATCGTCGAGAAGTCGCTGCGTCGCGCGGCGCTGTGGGACGAGGTCAAGGACAAGCTCCACAGCTCGGGCCTCGGCCTGTCGGGTGGCCAGCAGCAGCGCCTCTGTGTCGCACGCGGCATCGCGGTGGAGCCCGACGTCCTCCTGCTCGACGAGCCGGCTTCGGCGCTCGACCCGGTGTCGACCGCGAAACTCGAAGAGACGCTGATCGAACTGCGTGAGGATTTCACGATCGTCATCGTGACGCACAATCTCCAGCAGGCGGCGCGCATCTCCAACTATACCGGCTTCATGTATCTGGGCCGGATGATGGAGTTCCAGCCCACCGAGGAACTGTTCGCCAATCCGCGCGGACAGCGGACCCGCGACTATGTGACGGGTCGCTTCGGCTGAACCTGCAGGCCGGGTCGCGCTCCGGCGCAGCCCGGCGGTCGCTCAATCCGTCGGCATCGGCACGCGAAGCTCGCAGCGTGTGCCCCGGTCGATCGTCGACGCCGCGCTGATGTCGAGCGTGGCGGACAGCGATCGCGCCAACAGCCGCATCAGGCTTGCTCCGCTGCCGTGCCCCTTCTCGGACGGCGCGTCCGATCGACCGACCCCGTTGTCCTCGATCGTCACTATCAGCCAGTCCTTCTCGCGGCGCAGCCACAGGGCGATTTCTCCCAACCCGTCAGGAAAGGCATGTTTGGCCGCATTGGTGATCGCCTCATTGACGATCAGGGCGATGGCGACCGCCGTCTTCGCCGGCACCTGAACCGGTTCCGCATCGAGGCTCAGCGTGATGCCGGGTGGAAGCATCGCTTCTTTTACCCGGTCGCAGACGTCGCGAAGATGATCGTGGAGCAGAACGTTGGTGAGGTCGGCGCTGCTGAGGGCGAGGTTCGAGTAGACGGCGGCGAGCGACTGCAGCCTGCCTGCTGCCGCCCGAAGTTCATTCTGCACGTCGGGATCCGCGTGCGACATCGCCCTGGATATCAGCAGTGAAGCCGCGATCTGGAAATTGTTGCGCGTCCGGTGATCCACCTCGCGAAGGGCCAGCGACAGAAACTCGACATGGCGGCGCTCCTCCTCGCGCAGCCGCAGCGCGGTCGAGCGAAAGGCGGAGATCACGCATATTGCAAGAACGAGCGAGCAGGACGAGACCACGAGGCCGATGACATCCTCGGTCACGATGACGAAGGACCGCGGCTCGGGCACCACGAAGTACCAGATCAGAAGCTGGCACACGGCGGCGGCGATCAGGCCGGCCCGCATGCCGGCGACCAGACTGGCGAGGATGATGAAGGGAAAGACGAAGGCGTAAGGCGCCACGCCCGGCGCGAAAATGTCGACGATCAACCGACCCGAAGCAGCCAGTCCGATCGCTGCCGCCGCGACCAGCAGGTCAGCGGCCAGATCGGGCTTGCGTCCTGCAAGGCGTAGCGAAAGGTCGACGATGGTGGTCATGGGTCCCTTTCCTACGTCGGCTTCCGATGGCGGATCGGGCGATCGTTGCATCGCTTTAACGCCGAGCAATCCGCTGCGATAGCGGCAATGCAGACCGTTCAGGCCGGTGGCAGCCCGACCGCGCGCAGGCTGCGGATAATCCGGCGGCGCGTTGCAGGCGAATAGCCGAGGCGCTCGAGATAGGCGAGCGGCGCGGGGGCGACCGTCCCATCGAGCCGCTCCAGCTGCTTCCAGGCGGCTCGTGCGTTTTGCGCCTGGCCCAGCATTCCGTAGCCGGCAGCGGTCATGACGTAGAAATTGCGGGGCCGTCCGATCACCGGCGGCGCCATCTGCGACAGCGCCTCGCGTGCCATCTCCCGGTCGTCAGATATGATGGCGAGCATCAGGAGCGGAACATGGTAGCGGCCCGAAGGGTCGTCGCCTACGGTGATCGCTCGGCGGATGACGGGCTCTGCCCGCGTGTCGCGGCAATCCGCCAGATAGGCGCCGACTTCTGATAGGAGATTCGGATCATAAGGCTGTAACGCCGCAGCACGCAGCGCAAAATTCGCCGATTGCGGGCATGACCCGCGTGCAAGCGCAATCCGCGACTGGGTGGCGTTGATCCAGCCATTATAGGGGTCGAGCGCGCGTGCGAGCTGCGCATGCCGGCGGGCGTTGGCGAGAAGGCCGGCCCTGTCTTCCCTGTTCACGCTTGGGTCCGACATCTTCTCCACGGCAAGCTGGGCCGCTGCGGCGTGCAGGGCCGCTTCATCGGGGTCCTGCGCCAGGCTGCGTTCGACACAGGCCTGGACGTGGTCCCGTTCGGCCACGGCGCGCTGCTTGCGATAGCGATGATAGAGCAGCAGGCAGCTATAGCCCCGGGCTTCCTTGCCTGCGCTGCGCTGAAGTTCGTGAATGGCCACCAGGCCGTCGACCTTGCCGATCGTCGCGATGATCGGCGCGAGGCGCTGGTCGAGCGCTGTGCCATCGTTCAGGGCATCTGCGGGAAGCGAAAGGTCACCCGACCAGATCAGCTTGTCGGGGGAAAGCTGACTCAGACGAAGGAACAGGCGTGGCGTCGCACCCTCGATCAGATCGGCGCCCAGACGGTAGCGGGGCGGTGGCGCGCCTTTTCCGACCGTGCGGCTCGCAGAGGGTAGGGGTCGGAGGTCGAAGGCGACGCTGCGTCCGAGGCCGTTCACGAGCAAGGTCCGAATTCTTGCTCCCGCGTTGCTTTGTCGTGCCATCTCGACGCCGGCCATTTCCAACACGGGTCGCTTCAATGGAGCGCCTGCGGTCGCCATCGGAAACCATCGGGCGGCGCCGATGCCAAGTGCCAGCACCAGTCCGACGATGAGAAACAGCGACGGCCCGAAATAGAGGGGTGACACCGCCTTCATTGAGCCTTCTACGGCCGACGACGGTTCGGCCGGCGGCGAGTCCTGCGTTGCCGCACCCGGCATTTGCCCAGGCTCCGTTGTCTCCAGCACGACCTTGTACCGGCCGCTGGGTATGCTCAGTCGTACACCGGAGGCCGAGCCCGAGAGCCGATAGTGGCTGTCCAGCATCTTGCGCAGCCGGCCGACCTGCACGCGAGGATAGCTGTCAGCCCGGGCGTCATAATCGGGCGGTCGTCCCAGACCGTCCACAGCAACCGAATAGGCCTTGAGCTGCTCGCCGCGCCCCGCTGCCGTCTCTTCCACAAGGAAACGGAGCAGCTGTTTCATGATGGGGGCGCGTGAAAGATCGGGGGAAGCCAGCACCGACCGAAGCTCTTCGCGCATCAGGCCGGCGTGGTCGGGCTGCGTCGAGTGGTCGTCCCTCGACGCAGCATCGGCCTTCTTGTCGGGCGCTCCGGTTTCCGTAGCGGTCATCGAAATCAACGATAACCCCTTCCAAATACAGAGTCACCGCGGATTTTTAAACGATCGTGTAACGGTAACAGAGACGCAGAGAAACTATCGTGCTCGGGAGGGATGCGCTGTCTCTTGCTGGCAGCTCGGCTGCGTGCGTGGGAGCTTTACGGCAATTGCGCGCGCCGGCGCATATCGCGAGTTTCGGATCCTACCCCCAACGGGATCCGTGGCTCGCATTGCTTCGGCATGATTGGCCGACCGTCCATTTGGCCCCCACCGGTGGACGGTCGGCCTTACCTTCTATGAAACGTTTGGGCCGGCCTCCTGCCGGGAGCGGCTTCTCTGCTGCTTTTTAGGGCGTTGAGCCGCCCACGCAGCGGGTATAGGGAGGGGCATGATTGATCATGACCCGCCTGCAGATATCCCGATCGGGGCAATCATCCTCGCTGTCGCCGCGGTCGTCGTCCCGCTCGCCCTCCTTTACTGGTTGATGAGCCTGTACGGCTGAAAGAAGGGCCGCTCGGCGAGACCAAAAGATTTCGACCCGGGGAACGATCTGATCCGATGAGCATTGTCGCGTCAGGCGGACCTTTCGTCCTGCATGTCTTTGGGGGGACAATGCGCGTTTATCTATCGGCTGCCGATCGTGCTGGCCCAGGCGAGTCCTGAGCGGATGCGAAGTGTCCACGATACCGATCCGTCGCTTCCACCTGATCTGAACCCTGCTAGCCCTCCCGATGAAGGCGAAGCGAATCCGCTCGGGCCGTATGCAATTGAAGGCCTGTTCGACGATCCGGAGTTGCAGGCGATCACCAGCTTCGCCGCGGAGTTGTGCGATTGCCCGATCGCGTTGGTAAGCCTGGTCGAGGAAGAACGGCAGCGTTTCATCGCGCGAACGGGCATGGCCGCGATGGAAACGCCCCGCAGCCTTTCCTTCTGCGCTCACGCGATGACGGGCCATAGCGTGATGGAGGTGTCTGACGCTCGTGAAGATGATCGCTTCTGCAACAACGCGCTGGTGATCGGGGAGCCTAACATCCGCTTTTACGCGGGCGCGCCGCTGCGGTCGGCGCAAGGCAGGCCGCTGGGTTCGCTCTGCGTGATTGCGCCCGAACCGCGTGCGGGATTGACCGCACTTCAGCGCCAGGGACTTGACGTTCTTGCGGGCGCAGTGATGCGTTTTCTCGAGGACCGGAGGGAGAAGCTCGCCCACCATATATGGGAACAGGCGGCCGAGGCGGATCTGGCGGCGAGCGAGGAACGCTTCCGCGTTCTTGCAAACGCCATGCCGCAAATGGTCTGGTCGACGCGTCCGGATGGTTATCACGATTACTACAACGCCCGCTGGTACGACTTCACCGGCGCGACCCCTGGTGAGACCGCCGGGAACGGATGGAATGGACAGTTTCATCCCGACGATCAGGAGCGCGCGTGGGCAGTCTGGCGCCACTCGCTCGAAACCGGCGAGCCTTATGAGATCGAATATCGCCTGCGCCGTTTCGACGGGGAATATCGCTGGACGCTGGGGCGGGCGCTGCCGCTCCGTGACGAGCAGGGAGCGATCCGGCGCTGGTTCGGGACCTGCACCGATATTCACGACCAGCGGATGTTGCGCGAGCAGCAGGATCTGCTCTCGCGCGAACTGAGCCACCGCATCAAGAACATCTTCACGGTCGTCGCTTCGCTGCTGCGGCTATCGAGCCGTAACGAGCCTGCCCTGAAGCAGTATGCGGTGCGTCTCAGCGAGCAGATCGGCGCGCTCGGACGGGCCTATGACTATGTCCGGCCGCAAGACGGTGCGTCGGCCTTCACCCTGCAGGGTATGCTGCGCGAGCTGTTCGCGGCGTATAACTTCGACGATGTCGAGCGTGTTCGCGTGATGGGAGAGGACGTGATCCTCTCGGAAAAATACATGACGCCGCTTGCCCTGACCTTCCACGAACTGGCCACCAACGCGGTCAAATATGGAGCGCTGGCCAGCGCCAAAGGAACGGTCGAGTTGTCGATCGAGCGGCTCGGCGATCAGTTGCACCTCGGCTGGCTGGAGCGCGGCGGCGAAGTGCAGAAGGCGACAGGACATCAGGGCTTCGGCTCGGAATTGATCCGGGCGAGCATCGAGCGCCAGCTGCGCGGCACCTTTACGCGCGAATGGTTGCCGACCGGATTGAAGGCTACGGCTACGATCGCGTTCAGCGAGTGAGCGCGCAGTCAAAAGCCGAAAGGCTGATCGCTGTTCAGCCGAGGAAGCGCCGGATGAGCGGCGCTACGTCTGAGGCATGGGCGCTGAACAGTCCATCGCCATAGGGCAGGTCGATCATCGAGATGTTCGGCGAAAAGCCGCGGGCCCGCGCGGTGATGGGTGAAAGGCCTTCCTTCGGGTTGAGGATCAGGATGGGTTGCCGGACCTGACGAAGCGCTGCCGGAAAGTCGTAGGCGAAGGCGGCATCATGGCCCCATCCCATATGCAGGGGGTCGCGGTTCATCTCCCAGAAAAGCTGCCATGCCGCTATATCGCCCAGATCGGTCCGGAACTTTCCGAAACGCTTCCAAAGATCCGGCAACCGCGCCGCCGCCGCATCGAGCGTGTCCGGGACCGACCCCTCGAGCCTGCGCTCGTAATCAGCGATCTCCTGCTGGGTGAACATCAGTGCGGAATGGAGGACGATGCGCCTCACCGCCTTCGGGCGCTGGCGTGCCAGTTCGATCGCGGTTGCGGAGCCGGTATGGCTGCCTAGAATATCGATCTGACGAAAGCCCAGCGCGTCGATCAGATCGCCGGCTGCACCGGCGAAGTCGGAGATCGTCGAGGGGCTTATGGGCCGGTCGGACAGGCCGAAGCCCGGATTGTCCATCGCCAGGGCCGTTCGGTCTTCGCCCATCAGGGTGAGAAAATTGGCGAAACCGATGCCCGATCCAGGCGAGGCATGAAGGCAAAGCAGCGGCGGATGACGACTGGGCTTTGCCGGACGGGCAATCCGATAATGGACCTGACCGAAGCGGCAGGCGACCATGCCATGCTGCAGGGCGGGCAGGGTCTGAGCGGTGGCCTTGCTCGCGGTCATGCCGAGCGGAACGGCGGCCAGTCCCACCAACATCCGACGGCGATCGACTTTCCAGACGTCCATCGATGAACCTCCTCCCTGGCATTGTCAGCTTCGGGACGGAGGGGGGCGGGGCGAGCTGGAAATGGGAAGTGACCGTATGGCGGACAGGCTGCGCCGGTACCACGGAGCAGGGCCATAGCGACTATCGGGCGCTCGGCTGCCGTGAAAGCAGCAGTCCCAGTGACGCTGGTGATAAGGTGGAGGCCCGAGCCGGAATCGAACCGGCGTATACGGATTTGCAGTCCGCTGCGTCACCACTCCGCCATCGGGCCAGTGGGGCGCGGAAATGACGGGGGCCGGGGGGAATGTCAACCATCATCGGCGGTCATCTTCGTCTTTTGCCCGAAACCCCAGATCATGCTTGGCGGAAAAGCGCCGAGGCGATAAAGCCTTGAAGCTGTCCCTACTGTATTGTATGGCTAAGACACTAAGTGGCAGGAAACCCAGTGACCGAGCAGAATTTCGAGCAGATGCGTCGCGCGATGGTGGTAAGCCAGCTCCGGACCACCGGGGTCAGCGATGCGCGCGTCGTCACCGCCATGGGTGAAGTTGCGCGTGAGCGCTTCGTGCCCGCCGACAAGGCGGCGATCGCCTATGCCGAAATTGCGCTCCCGCTGGGCAATGGCCGTTCGCTCAATCCGCCGATGGTGACCGGTCGTCTGCTGACGCAGGCGCAGGTCGCGGCCGGCGAGACCGTTCTGCTCATCGGCGCGGCCACCGGCTATACGGCGGCCCTGCTTCTCGCACTCGGCGCCAGTGTCGTCGCGGTCGAGGAGGACGAGGCTCTTTTCGCACAGGGCAAGGCGGCGGTTCCGGGAGCCACTTGGGTCAAGGCGGCGCTGACCGCCGGCAGCAAGAAGGGTGCGCCCTATTCGCTGATCCTGATCGACGGCGCGGTGGAACAGGTTCCGCAGGCGTTGATCGATCAGCTGGCGGACGGCGGGCGCCTGGTCGGCGCGCTGATCGAAAAAGGCGTGAGCCGACTGGTCTCGGGTGCGAGGGCAGGCAAGGGATTCGGAACGACGGCCTTTGCCGACGCCGATGCCGCTGTCCTTCCTGGTTTCGAGAAGCCTGCCGGATTCAGCTTCTGACAGGGATATGGCAGGTGACATCGAAGTTTGGGGGTAAAGCGGCAGGAAGAGGAACTGTGTCCGCCGCGATAATAGCGCTCGCCTTGGCGGCCTCTCCGGCTCCGGCCGATACGCTGCGTGAAGCGCTGAGCCGCGCTTATGCCTCGAACCCGACATTGACCGGCGCCCGAGCCGGGCTTCGCGCGACCGACGAAGGCGTCGAGATCGCCCGCGCGCCCGGACTTCCGGATGTCAGCGCAACCGCCGGCTATAATGAATATGTGAAGCGATCGGCCAACGCCTTCACCTTTCCGAAGCGCGCGTTGCAGGCAGGGGCCACCGTCACCCTGCCGATCTATCAGGGCGGTGGTGTCCGCAATTCGATCCGGGCCGCCAAGGCGCGCGTCGAGCAGGGGCGGGCGAGCCTGCTCGGAACCGAGGCCAATGTCTTCACGATGGTCGTGGCGGCGTACATGGACGTGATCCGCGATACGGCTATCGTCAACCTCAACGAAGGCAATGTCGGCGTTCTGGAGACCAATCTTCAGGCGAGCCGCGACCGATTCGAGGTCGGCGACCTGACACGCACCGATGTGGCGCAGTCCGACGCCCGACTTGCCGGGGCGCGCGCGAATCTACGCTCGGCGCAGGCGCAACTCGATGCCAGTCGGCAGACCTATCTCGAGGTCGTTGGTACGTTCCCGGACATGCTCGAGCCGCCGCCGCCGCTGCCCGGACTTCCGGCGAGCTCCGAGGATGCCGTGGAACTGGCCGTTGCCAACAACCCGGACCTTGCGGCTGCACGTCAGGCAACACGGGCTGCCCAATATGACATAGGCGTGGCGGAGGCGACACGAATGCCGCGTCTGCAGGCCTTCGGACAGGGCGACTATACCGATTATCGCGGTACGCTCGCTGGGGGCCTCGCCGGGGTCGCGCAGATCGACAAGACCGCGACGGTCGGCCTCCAGGCGCAGATTCCGCTTTATCAGGGCGGCGAACCCGGTGCCCGCGTACGCCAGGCTCAGGCCCGCAAGAGCCAGGCGATCGAGGCGGAGACGGCCGCCGAACGCGCGGTGATCGCCGACGCGCGGATCGCCTTTGCCCGCTACGAAGCGGCGCTGGGTGTGATCGATTCGTCGGAAGCGGCCGTCTCGGCGAACGAACTGGCCCTGGAGGGTGTCCGCGCCGAACAGGGTGTGGGAACGCGCAATGTGCTCGACGTGCTCAATGCCGAGCAGGAACTACTCAACTCGCGGTCGACACTCGTGTCGGCCAAGCGCGATGCCTATGTCGCCGGCTTCGCGCTACTCGCCGCGATGGGGCGCGCGCAGGCGAAGACCCTCGGGCTCGACGGCGGCTCGCTCTACGATCCCGTGTCGAACTACAAGCGGGTGCACGGACGAATCTGGGATTGGGACAGCGATCCCAAGCCCAAGCCGGTCGCGACGTCGACCCGCAATGAGCCGAGCGTCTCCGCAGTTCCCGCACACAGCGCTGTGGAAACGCCCGGAAAATAGCCTATATTCCGGCCATGGCCGAACCGCGTCCCGAACCGTCGATGGAAGACATATTGGCTTCCATCAAGCGCATCATTTCCGATGAACCCGCAGCGTCCCGGCCGACCGCACAACGCTCGGCCGCTTCTCCGCCGCCAGCTCAGGCGCCCACAGCGCCGGTGCCGAATCGGACCCCCGTCCCACCGCGCCAGCCGCTGGGGCAGGTGCCGCCCCCGATCGATCGGGACCCGCCGCCGCCCTGGCCGATCCGCAACGAAGCGCCGCCCTCGCCGCCGCGTCCGCAGGCGCCCGACTCAATTCTCGAACTGACCGATGCGGTTCCCGAGCCGGCGCCCGCACCGTCGCGTCCTGCGGACGCACGGCCGGTACAGCGGGCTGTCGAACGGTTGCGGCAGGCAGAGGCTCAAGCGCCCGCCACCGTATCACGCCCGGTTCCCCGTGATCTGCTCCCGCGCACGCCTGCGCCGCGCGCGACGGGAGGCGACATCACGCTCGACGCGCTCGTCCGCGAGGCGCTGCAGCCGATCCTGACCGAATGGGTCGAGCGCAACCTGCCCGACATCGTCGAGCGGCTGGTTCAAGCCGAAATCCGGCGCATGATGGAAAAGGAAGGCTGACAAGGACGCTGCCGTGTCGCGAGAGTAACACGGTCTTGGCGGTGAGGCCCGATTGGGCTAGCCCTTCGCCATGCAGAAAATCTCGCTTCTGGCCATCGGCCTCGCGGCGGGTCTCGGCGCTTCCGCCCATGCCCGCCCCCTCACCATCACCGACGTCGCCACTTTCTCCCGGATCGGCAGCGCCGACGTGTCTCCCGACGGCCGCTGGCTCGTCTGGGACCAGCGTGAAACCGATCTGGCGGCGAACAAGGGGCGCACCGATCTCTGGCGCCTCGACCTTGGCCGCAAGGGCGCGATGCCCGAAAAATTCGTTGCCGATCCCGCCAAGAATGAGAGCGGACCGTCCTTTGCGCCCGACGGCCAATGGGTGTTCTTCACGGCGGACAAGGACGGCAAGAACGCGATCTGGCGCGTGTCGGTCACGGGCGGCACGCCCGAACTGGTCGCCGATCAGGATGTCGGCGGTTTCAAGATCGCACCGACGGGCGACAAGCTGCTGGTCTGGGCCGACCGGCCGGTCGGCGCCCGATCGCTCGCCGACGTGAAGCCCGAGGCGAAGGGCGGCAGCGGACGGACGTATGACGATTATTTCGTGCGCCATTGGGACAGCTGGGCCGATGGGCAGCGCTCGCAACTGTTCGTCCTGCCGCTTTCCGCGGGCAAGGCGAGCGGCGACGGGGTCCCGCTGGTCGGCGCTCTCGTCGGCGATGCGCCGTCCAAACCCTTTGGCGACGGCAGCGAAGTCAGCTGGAGCAAGGACGGCAAGACCGTTTACTTCACGCTGCGCGAGGCGGGGCGGACCGAGCCGCTGTCGACCAATCTCGATATCTTCGCCGCGCCCGCCGACGGATCGTCCGCACCGGTAAACCTGACCGCCGCGAACAAGGCCACCGACACGAAGCCCAGCGTTTCGCCCGACGGCAAATGGCTCGCTTATGTCGCGATGAAGCGGCCGACCTACGAAGCCGACCGGCTGGTGGTGCAACTGCGCAACCTCGCGACCGGCGAGACCCGTGCACTCACCGAGGGCTGGGATCGTTCGGCCGACAGCCTGACCTGGTCGAAGGATGGCAAGACGCTCTACGTGACCGCCGAAGAGACGGGCACCGGCGCGATCTTCGCGGTCGATGTCGCCAAGGGCAAGGTCACGCGTCTGACCGATGGCGGTACGGCGAGCGGGGTCCTCGCGACGCCCAAGGGTTATGTCTATACATTGAACAGCCTGACGGCGCCGTCCGACTTCTACGCGGCCAACGGCAAGGGTAAGCCCGTCCGGTTGACGGCGGTAAACCGCGAGCGGCTGGCGGGGATCGACATGCCGACAGTCGAGCATGTCAGCTTCGCCGGTGCCAATGGCGATACCGTCTGGGCCTATGTGCTGAAGCCGGCCGGGCTCGCAGAAGGGGTGAAGGCGCCGATGGCCTTCCTGATCCACGGCGGCCCGCAGGGCTCGTTCGGCGACGGCTGGTCCTATCGCTGGAATCCGGCGGTCTTCACCGGTGCAGGCTATGGCGCGGTGATGGTCGACTTCCACGGGTCGACGGGATACGGGCAGGGCTTCACCGACGCGATCAACCAGGATTGGGGTGGCAAGCCGCTCCAGGATCTGAAGGCGGGCTTCGCGGCGGTCACCCAGCGCTTCTCTTGGCTCGACGGCAGCCGCGCCTGCGCGGCGGGGGGCTCCTATGGCGGCTATATGACGAACTGGATCGCGGGCAACTGGCCCGACGGGTTCAAATGCCTCGTCACCCATGCCGGCGTCTTCGACGCGCGGGCCATGGCTTATGAGACCGAGGAGCTGTGGTTCGACGAGTGGGAACATGGCGGCCCCTATTTCAAGGTGCCCGGAAACTACGAGAAGTGGAACCCGGTCAACCATGTCACCGCATGGAAGACCCCGATGTTGATCCTCCATGGGGAGAAGGATTTCCGCATTCCCTATACGCAGGGAATCGCCGCCTTCACCGCCGCGCGCCGCCGCGACGTCGAGGCGCGGCTGGTGGTCTATCCCGACGAGAACCACTGGGTCCTCAAGCCGAAGAACAGCATCCAGTGGTATAATGAGGTGCTCGGCTGGATGAACAAGCACACCAAGGCGGAATGACCGTCGCGGAGAGCCCGATAGATTAGGGTGGCGCAGGGGCGGGTGTCCCCGCTAAAGCCTGCGCCACCATGACGATAGACAAGACGTTCGACCCCGCCGCGATCGAGGCCCGCTGGTACGCCCACTGGGAGGACAAAGGACTGTTCCGCCCGGAGCGTCTCGATGCCGAACCTTTCACGATCGTGATCCCGCCGCCCAACGTCACGGGCAGCCTGCACATCGGCCATGCGCTCGACGACACGCTGCAAGACGTGCTCGTTCGCCATGCGCGGCTGAAGGGCAAGGATGCGCTTTGGGTCGTCGGCACCGATCATGCGGGCATCGCGACCCAGATGGTGGTAGAGCGCCAGCTCAACGCCAAGGGCCAGAAACGCACCGATTTCGACCGCGACGCCTTCATCGCAAAGGTGTGGGAGTGGAAGGAAGAGAGCGGCGGCACGATCACCCGCCAGCTCCGCCGCCTCGGCGCGTCGTGCGACTGGGCGAACGAACGCTTCACGATGGACGAGGGCTTCTCCCGCGCCGTCCTCAAGGTGTTCGTCGACCTGTACAATCAGGGGCTGCTCTATCGCGACAAGCGGCTGGTGAACTGGGATCCGGGTCTCAAGACCGCCATCTCCGATCTGGAGGTCGAGACCAAGGAAGTGCAGGGCCATTTCTGGCACTTCTCCTATCCGCTTGCCGATGGCAGCGGGACGATCTCGGTCGCGACGACGCGGCCCGAGACGATGCTTGCGGACATGGCGGTCGCGGTCAATCCAGAGGACGAGCGCTACAAGGTACTGATCGGCAAGCAGGTCCGCCTGCCGATCACGGGCCGGCTGATCCCGATCGTTGCCGACGAACATGCCGATCCGGAGCTGGGTTCGGGCGCGGTCAAGATCACGCCGGGGCATGACTTCAACGACTTCGAGGTGGGCAAGCGAGCCGGGTTCAAGCCGGCCGAAATGCTCAACATGCTCGATGCCGATGCGAAGGTCGTGCAGACCAGCGACGGCCTCATCCCCGCCGACTATCTGGGCCTCGACCGGTTCGAGGCGCGCAAGATGGTCGTCGCGGCGATCGAAGCGGCGGGCCTGCTCGAGAAGATCGAGGACCGCGTGATCCAGACGCCGAAGGGCGACCGCTCGGGCGCGGTGATCGAGCCCTGGCTGACCGACCAATGGTATGTCGATGCCGAAACGCTGGCCAAGCCGGCGATCGAAGCGGTGCGCTCGGGCACGATCAGGATCGTGCCGGAAAGCTGGTCGAAGACCTATTTCAACTGGCTCGAGAATATCCAGCCCTGGTGCGTGTCGCGCCAGCTGTGGTGGGGACACCAGATCCCGGCCTGGTATGACGAGGACGGCAATGTCTTCGTTGCGGAAAACGAGGAAGAGGCGAAGGCGCTCGCTGGCGGCAAGACGCTGACCCGCGATCCCGACGTGCTCGACACCTGGTTCTCGTCCGCGCTGTGGCCGTTCGGGACGCTCGGCTGGCCCGAGGGCAGCGGGCAGCAGGCGCCCGAGGCCTATCGGGACGGCGAGGCGAAGCAATCGCTGCTCCAGCGTCACTACCCCAACGATGTGCTGATCTCGGGCTTCGACATCCTGTTCTTCTGGGATGCGCGCATGATCATGCAGGGGCTGCATTTCATGGGCGAGGCGCCGTTCAAGACGCTGTACCTGCACGGCCTCGTCCGCGCTGCCGACGGCTCGAAGATGTCGAAGTCGAAGGGCAACACGGTCGATCCGCTCGGCCTGATCGACAAATATGGCGCCGACGCGCTGCGCTTCACGCTGACCGCGATGGAAAGCCAGGGCCGCGACATCAAGCTCGATGAAAAGCGGGTCGAAGGCTATCGCAACTTCGCGACCAAGCTGTGGAACGCGGCGCGCTTCGCGCAAGGCAACGGCATAGGCGCCTCGAACTCGATCGAGGCCCCCGCCGCGCAGCTGGCGGTCAACCGCTGGATCGTCGCCGAGACGATGAAGACGGTGAAGGCACTCGACCGCGCGATCGAGGATCTGCGCTATGACGAGGCGGCCAACACGATCTACCACTTCGTCTGGGCCAGCTTCTGCGACTGGTACATCGAGCTCAGCAAGCCGCTGCTCGGCGAGGGCGCCGATCCGGTACAGGCGGCCGAGACGCGCGCCGTCGCGGGCTGGGTGCTCGACCAGATATTGGTGATGCTGCACCCGTTCATGCCCTTCATCACCGAGGAACTGTGGCACGCGCTCGGTGACCGGCCTTATGAGCTGATCCTGGCGAAATGGCCGGTGTTCGACGAAAGCGCGATCGACGCGGATGCGCAGGCCCAAATAGGGAGGGTCATCGAGATCATATCCGAAATACGCACGCAAAGAGTTGCGATCGGAATTTCGCCGAGCGCCCGGCTTGCTATCGGCGTGCTCGTTGACGAAAATAACGAGATTGGTCTGATCAATCGGAACAAGGCGTTCGTTACTCGCATGGCGAGGGTAATACCGGCTGCGATGGATTACGAGGCAGTGCCCGATCAACAAGACTATAAAATGGAGATGGGAACGCATCAGTTTTCCGATGATTTCGTGATGATCGACAATCCATCCCAATATTGGGCAACGTCAGTTCAGATACCGACTGGCGGCCTGACATTCGTCGTGGGTGTAGACGGTTTTGCAGACCTCGACGCCGAGCGCGCGCGTCTCACCAAGGCAATCGCGGCGGCGGAGAAGGAGCGCGACGGGCTCGCCAACCGGCTCAACAACCCGGCCTTCGTCGAAAAGGCGAAGCCCGAGGCGGTCGAGAAGGCACGGGCCGATCATGCGGAGAAGAGCCTGGAAGCGGAGCAACTGAGCGCGGCCCTGGCGCGGCTCGGCTGACATGGCGCAACAGCAGCGGGACCTGACGCAGGGGCCGATCGGCAAGACCCTGCTGCTGTTCACCATTCCCACGCTGGCGGGCAATGTCCTCCAGTCGCTCAACGCTTCTATCAACACGATCTGGATCGGGCGTTTTCTGGGCGAAAAGGCGCTGGCGGCGACCGCCAATGCCACCAACATCATCTTCCTGATCTTCTCGGCGCTGTTCGGCTTCGCTATGGCGGCGATGATCCTGATCGGCCAGCATGTCGGGCGGCGCGACGTCGACTCCGCCCGGCGGGTCTTCGGTGCCGCGGCGGGTTTGCTGCTGGGCATATCCTTCGTGATGGTCGCGGTCGGGGTCGGCTTCACCGACCGGCTGCTTCACTTGCTCGGGACACCCGCGGACGCAGCGCCCCTTGCCTCGGCCTATCTCAAGATGATGCTGCTCGGCCTGCCGTTCAGCGCACTCGTCGTCCTGCTGATGATGTCGCTGCGCGGAGTCGGCGACGCGATGACCCCGTTATGGTTCATGATCGCCGGGACGATCATCGACGCGGGGCTCAATCCGCTGCTGATCGTCGGCATCGGTCCTTTCCCCGCGCTGGGCATTGTTGGTTCGGCGATCGCGACGCTGATCGCCAACGCTGTCTCGCTAACGGGCATGTTCGTCGTCGTCTATTGGCGCGACCTGCCGGTGCGGCTCCGCGGGGCCGAGTTCCGCTACCTACTCCCGCAATGGGCCCTGCTGCGCCTGATCCTGTCGAAGGGGGTGATGATGGGGCTGCAGATGTTCGTGCTGACGGCCACCGGGCTCGTCATGATCGGCCTCGTCAACCATGCGGGCGTCATCGCGACGGCGGCCTATGGCGTCGCGGTACAGCTGTGGAATTATGTCCAGATGCCCGCGCTCGCGGTGGGCTCGGCCGTCAGCGCTATGGCGGCGCAGAATATTGGCGCTGGCCGCTGGGACCGGGTCGGCGCGATCACGCGCAGCGGGCTGCTCTACAATTTCCTGCTGACCGGGGTGCTGGTCCTGTTGCTGACTTTGTTCGACCGGCCGGTGCTGGGCCTGTTCCTCGGTGCCGGGAGCCCGGCGATCCCGATCGCGCGCGAGATTCAGCTGATCGCGGGGTGGAGCTTCCTCTTCTCGGGCATGACCATGGTCTTCTTCGCGACGGTGCGCGCCAATGGCGTCGTCGTGGCGCCGCTGGTGATCATGATCGTGGGACTGGTGATCTGTCGCTTGGGCTTCGCGGTGCTGGCCCAGCGCTGGCTGGGCTTCGACGCGCTGTGGTGGGCCTTCCCGGCCAGCTCGCTGATCGTCGCGCTGCTGTCCTGGGCCTATTATGTGCGCGGCGGCTGGCGCAACCGTTCGCTCGCGGACGAAACGATAGCGGCGGAGCGAGGGCTAGGCGAGCTTGCCTGATATCAGGGAGAAGATCCGCCGCCTCGAAATTGGCGACAGGTACGCCCCTCGCGCTCAGCGCGGCCACATTTGAGCGGCGTGCAATATGCGCAAGATCGTCACAACATGCCCATCTTCGGCATAGACGACGATGTAATTCCTGCGAACCAGCATCTCCCGCGTGCCGATGATGCGCCCGGCTTCATAGAGCTTGGGGTTGTCTACAAGCTGATCAACCTTCGCCTCTATATCGTCCAGCAGGGCCAAGGCTGCTTCTGCATTGTCATCGGAGATATAGTCGACGATCGCCAAAAGGTCGGCGCGCGCCGTCTCGCGCCACTCAAGCCTCGCTTTGGCCACGCTGCTTGCCGGCGATCAGCGCACGAGCATCAACCATAACCTGCTGATGCGGGATCGCAGGGCGTGGATCGGTGAGCGCCTCGTGAACCTGGGCGCGGAACCAGCTATCATGCGCTGCAGGATCGGACGCCAGCCCCGGTGGCAGCCCGCCTTCCTTTGCGATCCGAGTGAGTAGGATGCGCACGGCATCCGAAAGGGTCAGGCCGACATTTGCGAGCTTTTTCGACGCTTCCGCCTTGAGCTCTTCGTCGACCCGAACGTGGAGCATCGAAGACCGAGCGCCCATGAGATTCTCCTTCGCCCGCACCATGTATCTCAAATGCGATACAAACAAGGGGTCTGACGGATCACGCCAGCGCGGGTGTCTCGGCCGGGCGCCGCTGCCGGATCGCCAGCGTCGCGATGGCTCCCGCCGCCATCAGCAGCCCGGCGAGGATCAGCACATGGCGCGGATCGCCGCCGAGGAGCGGGCGATAGATCAGCGGCATGGTCAGGCTCTCGATCATCATCGGGATGACGATGAACATGTTGAGGATGCCCATATAGATCCCCGTCCGGTTGGGCGGGATGCTGTCGGCCAGGATGACGTAGGTGTTGCCCATCATGCTGGCCCAGCCGATGCCGATTCCGATCATCGGCAATAGCAGCAGGCCATGGGCCGTGTAGGGCAGGGCGACCATAGCAATGCCCGATGCGGCCAGCGCCGCCGCATGGACCGATCGCGCGCCGACGCGGCGGGCCAGGGGGATCATCGCGAAGGCGGCTAGGAAGGCCACGAAATTGTAGAAGCCGCCGATCTGCCCGTTGACGAGGACCGCCTCGCGGAAGCCGCTGCTCATCGGATCGGCCGTGCCGAACAGCGAGCGCGCCAGGGCGAAGGTGATGTACTGCCAGTAGCAGAACATCGCATACCATTGGAACAGCATCGCGATCGCCAGTTGGCGCATAGGGGCGGGCATTTCGACGATCGCGGCCTTCAGGTCGCGCAGCGTCGTTCGGACCGACATGGGTTCGGCGCGCATCGCCGCGACTTCCTCCGCCGAGAGAGGCAGTTCACGCACCCGGAACACCGACCAGAGAATCGTCGACAGCGACAGGACCGCGCCGATCAGGAAGGCGATCCGGGTGACGACGGGGATGCCGTTAGGATCGAGCGCGTTGAGGTCGAAGCCCCACCAGACGAGCAGCGAGGGCGACAGATAGGACAGGGTCTGGGCGAGCCCCGTGAAGGCGCTCTGCGTCAGAAAACCGAAGGGGCGCTGTGCCTCGTCGAGCCGGTCGCTGACATAGGCACGATAGGGCTCCATCGTAACATTATTGGCCGCATCGAGGATCCACAGAAGGCTCGCTGCCATCCAGAGTTCCCGGCTGTAGGGCATGGCGAAGAGGCACAGGCTGCACAGCACGGCACCGATCAGAAAATAGGGCGTGCGGCGGCCGAAGCGCGTGACGGTGCGGTCGCTGAGCGCGCCGATGATCGGCTGCACGATCAGGCCGGTCATCGGTCCCGCGAGCCAGAGCAGGGGCATCGATGCCTCATCGGCGCCGAGATAGCTGTAGATCGGCCCCATGTTGCTCTGCTGGAGCCCGAAGCTGAATTGCAGGCCCAGGAAGCCGAGATTCATCTGGATGATTCGCCCGAGGGACAGGCGCGGCTTGGTCGTCATGGAAGTGTGCATGCCCTTCCTCTCCATCCCTTCGGCCCCGATTTTATATGGCCGTGTCAGCTGTTTGTAACTCCGCGTGCAAACGATTGCAAATAATCCTTGCAATCGTTTGCCGTTCTATGCATCTTGTATTCAGGCCGAGCTCAGATCGGCGTGGGAGAGAGATTATGAGGCATCTGCGGACAGTCCTGTTCAGCTCCGTCGCCCTGGTCGCGGCGGCCCCCCTTCATGCGCAGGCTCAGGCTGACGTCCCGGCCGACGAAGCTGTGTCGGGCGAGGATATCGTCGTCACCGCCGTCGCGCGCAGCTCGAACCGGCTCAACACCAGCGTCACTGTCAGCTCGCTCGGCGAGGCGGAGATCGCAAAGGCGGCCCCGCGTTCGGTGGCCGAGATCTTCCGCAACCTGCCGGGCATCCGCTCGGAATCCTCGGGCGGCGAGGGCAATGCCAACATCTCGGTGCGCGGCCTGCCGGTCGCCTCGGGCGGTTCCAAATTCCTTCAGTTGCAGGAGGATGGTCTGCCGGTGCTCGAGTTCGGAGACATCACCTTCGGCAATGCCGACATCTTCATGCGCTCGGACTTCAACGTCGGCCGGGTCGAGTCGGTTCGCGGCGGTTCCGCCTCGACCTTCGCGTCGAATGCGCCGGGCGGCGTGATCAACCTGATCTCCAAGACCGGCGAACAGGAAGGCGGCGCCATCCAAGCGACGGCTGGCGTCGACTATCGCGACTGGCGCATGGACTTCGACTATGGCGGACGCCTCAGCGACACCGTGCGCTTCCATGTCGGCGGCTTCTATCGCCGGGGCGAAGGTCCGCGCAAAGCGGGCTATGACGCCAACAAGGGCGGACAGATCAAGTTCAACGTCACCAAGGAATTCGACAGCGGCTATATCCGCCTCTACGGCAAATATCTGAACGATCGCGCCATCGGCTATCTGCCCAATCCCGTGCTGGTGACCGGCACCAACGGCGACCCGAAATATCAGAACCTGCCGGGCTTCAGCATCAACGGCGATACGCTGCATTCGCGCTATTATCGCGACAATGTCACGCTCGACGGCAACAACAATCCGGTCACCCGCGACATTCGCGACGGGCAGCGTCCGCTGGTCAAGGCGGTTGGTCTCGAAGCACAGTTCGATCTGGGCGGCGGCTGGAACGTAACCGAGCGGTTCCGCTACTCCGACATTTCCGGCGGCTTCACTTCGCCCTTCCCGGCATCGGTCGACACGGGGGCGGCCATCGCGGCCTCGCTGGGCGGTGCGGGTTCGACGCTGACCTATGCCAACGGTCCGCGTGCCGGCCAGGCTTTTTCGCCGAGTGCCTATCTCGCGCAGATCGTGCTGTTCGACGTCAAGCTCAACAGCCTCGACAACATCACCAACGACATCCGACTGAGCCGCGATTTCGAGACCGGCCTCGGCAAGCTGACCTTCACCGGCGGCTTCTACAAGTCGCGCCAGACGATCGATACCGACTGGTTGTGGACGGCCTCGCTGCTCGAGGTGACCGGCGGCGGCAATGCGGCACTGGTGAACCTCACCAACGGCGCGGGCCAGGCGCTGACCCAGGGCGGTATCTTCGGCTATGGCGCGACCTTCTTCGGCAATTGCTGCCGGCGCAGCTACGACATCCGCTATGATACCAACGCGCCCTTCGCCTCGCTGAGCCTGGCGGCGGACAAGCTGACTCTCGACGGCAGCATCCGCTACGACTTCGGCAGCGCGAACGGATCGGTGGCCGGTGCGGATCTCGGTGGCGGTCGGGTCGGCGTGATCAGTCGCGACATGAACGGCAATGGCACGATCTCGATCCCCGAGACCAAGGTCAGCGTCATCCCGCTCGGCAGCGCAGCGCCGGTCGATTACAACTATAACTATTTCTCCTACTCGCTCGGTGCCAATTATCGCTTGAGCAGCAATCTCGCGCTGTTCGCCCGCTACAGCCGTGGCGCGCGGGCCAATGCCGATCGCCTGCTGTTCGGTCCGGCGGTCAACACGACCACCGGCAAGCTGACCGACAAGAGCGCTGCGGTCGATTATGTCCGGCAGCTCGAAGGCGGCGTGAAGTTCCGCGATGGCGGGCTGACGGTCAACGCGACGCTGTTCCACGCCCGCACCGAGGAGCAGAATTTCGAGGCGACGACGCAGACCTTCTTCAACCGCACCTATCGGGCGACGGGCCTAGAGCTGGAAGGCGGCTACAGGATGGGCGCGTTCAGCCTGACGGCGGGCGGCACCTATACCGATGCGAAGATCGCTTCCGACGTGCTCAATCCGGCGGTCGTCGGCAACAAGCCGCGCCGGCAGGCGAAGTTCATCTATCAGCTGACCCCACAATATGACGATGGCCGCTTCTCGGTCGGCGCCAATGTGGTCGGTACGTCGAGCAGCTATGCGCAGGACAACAATCAGCTGAAGCTTCCGGGCTTCACTCAGGTCAACCTGTTCGCGACGGTGCGGCCGATCGAGCGGGTGATGCTGTCGGTCAACGCCAACAACCTGTTCGACGTGAAGGGCTTCACCGAGGCCGAAGAGGGCGCGATCCCGGCGAACGGCATCGTCCGCGCGCGCTCGATCAACGGCCGGACCATCTCGGCCTCGATCCGCTACGAGCTCTAGGCGCCGGCGCCTGGACCATGGCCCCGCCGCTCCCTCCTGTCTCGGCGGGGCCATGACCTTCTTCTTCATGCACGATATCCGGGAAAGATTCTGATGGCCTGCCGCTGGACCGCCGACCATCTTGCCACGCTCGATCCGCAGCACATGGCGTTCGCGCCCCTGATCGATCGTCCGGCGCCGATCCTGCCCGACGTCGATCTGTGGGATTATTGGCCGGTTCAGGAGGAGGACGGGCGTCAGGCCGATATCGCAGGCGGGCAGCTCTTCATCTTTCTGTCGGCGCCGCTCCAGCCCGATCCCGATGCGCGCCATGGTCATGCCCGGCTCCGCCTGCTGCACCGCAAGGATGGCACATGGCGCGACCTGGGCCTGCTCTTCCCCGACGATTTCTCGCCGGGCAGCCGCGAATGGTCGGGCTCGGCGGTCATTTCGCCCGTGCATGACCGGGTGACGCTTTACTACACGGTGGCAGGACGGCGGGGCGAGGAGCGGCTCAGCTTCAGCCAGCGTCTGTTCGAAACCGAGGCGGTCCTGCATGTCGACGGCAATGCGATCGCCTTCTCGCCCTGGTCCGAACCACGCGAGATGGTGGTGCCGGACGGTGTCCATTATGTCCGCGACATGGAAGGCGGCGGCGGCATCGGCACGATCAAGGCGTTCCGCGACCCCTCTTTCTTCCGCGATCCGGCCGACGGGCGCGACTATGTTTTCTTCGCCGGGTCCAATCCCCGGTCGGCGTCGCAGTGGAACGGCAATGTGGGCGCTGCCCGCCGGGAGGCCGATGGCCGCTGGACCCTCCTGCAGCCGGTTATCGAAGCCGATGGCGTCAACAACGAACTGGAGCGTCCGCACGTCGTCGTTCGGGACGGCCTCTATTATCTCTTCTGGTCGACGCAGAAGAAGGTGTTCGCTGCCGACGTGCAGGCGGGCCCCAACGGCCTCTACGGCATGGTCGCGGACAGCCTCGCCGGCCCGTGGCGGCCGATCAACGGCAGCGGCCTGGTCTTCGCCAATCCGCCCGAGGCGCCCTTCCAGTCCTATAGCTGGTTCGTGCTCCCCGACCTGACGGTGCAGAGTTTCGCCGACATGGTGGGGCTGATCGAGCCGCCGGTTGACGCAGCCGAGGCGCGCGCGCATTTCGGGGGCATGCCATCCCCCGAACTCATGCTGCGCCTGGAGGGCGACCGGGCCTTCGTCGCATGATCGATGACGCCCTGATTGCGGGAATCGAACTGGGCGGCACCAAGTGCATCGCCAGTCTTGCGCGGGGGCGGACGATCCTGCGGCAGGAACGCTGGCCCACGGCTATGCCCGACACGCTGGGCCTGATCTCGGCCGAGGTGGCGCGCTGGATCGAGGAAGAGCCGATTGCGGCGATCGGTATCGCCAGCTTCGGCCCGTTGATGCTCGATCCCGCCCATCCGCGCTTCGGGCATATGGGCCGCACGCCCAAGCCCGGCTGGGCCGGGGCCGACATATTGGGGCATTTCCGCCAGCGCTTCGACCTGCCCATCGCGATCGATACCGACGTCAACGGTGCGGCGCTGGCGGAGGGGCATTGGGGCGCCGCGCAGGGCTGCGATGCGCATATCTACGCCACGGTTGGCACCGGCGTGGGGCTGGGCGTCGTCGTGGGTGGCCGCCCGCTCCACGGCCGCATGCATCCCGAGGCCGGCCATATGCGGATCCGGCGGCAGGCGGGCGACGACTTCCCCGGTGCCTGCCCCAGCCATGGCGACTGCATCGAGGGGCTCGTCAGCGGCCCCGGCCTGATGGCCCGCGCTGGCCGCCCGCTCGCCGAGGTCGAGGATGATGACCTGCTGTGGCGGCGTGTCGCGATGGATCTGGGCGAATGGGCCGCGATGCTGATCCTCGCGCTGTCGCCGCAGCGTTTCGTGATCGGCGGCGGGGTGCCCCAGCTGCGGCCGGGCCTGCTGCCGATGATCCGGCGCCACGCCGGCTATCTTCTCAACGACTATCTCGAAGATCTGGACGAGGCAGCGATGGACCGTCTGATCGTCGCGCCCGGCCTAGGCGGCGATGCAGGTCCGCTCGGCGCGGTGATGCTTGGCCGGGCGGCTTTGGAGCGCTAGCGGATCATCGCCGGGGCGGCTTGCCCGCCGTCAATGTTGTATCGACTCCTGTTTTGGTCAGGGTTTTGAGCAGGAAGTTCGCCACGGCGGCGGCCGATCCGTCGCCGGTCAGCGCGACGGCGACGATCGCGTTGTCGGCCTGAGAATAGGCGACGATTGCGCTGGCTCCGGGTACGCCGCCAGCATGGCCGATCCAGCGTAACGTCCGGTCTCCGTCCGGAACGTCGAACAGCATGAGGCCCAGACCGTAGAACGTCCCCGCATCAAACATCGGGTACATTCTCGCGAGCATCGAGGTCACGGTCTCCCGCTTCACCAACCGGCCGGCCAGCAGAGCGCCGAGAAAGCGGGCCATGTCCGCTGCATCGCTGACGATCGGTCCGGCCGCGCCCGGCCAGGAGGGCTGGATCGGGGCGCCCTTCGCGGAGGTGGGAGGAGCGACGCCGTCCGAAGATCCCCCCGGCCGAAGCGCGCGCATCGTCCGCAGATGCAGAGGTTCGATGATCCGGCGCGTGATCGCCTCTTCGACCGGAACGCCATCGACCTTCTCAACGATTTCGCCGAGCAGGCTGTAGCCCGTGTTGGAATAGCGCCACCCAGCGCCCGGGCAGAACAGAGAGCCATGCCGGCGAACGATTTCCAACTGCTCGGGCAGGTCGAGGAAATGCGGCTTGCGCGCGATCTTCTTATCCTCGTTCGCGCTGAACAGGCCGGATGTATGGCCGAGCAGGTCACCTATGGTGATGAGGTTGCCGTTGGGAACGCCCGCTATCCAGCGCGACACGCGATCATCAAGGCTGATCCGTCCTTCTTCGACCAGTTGCAGCACGACGACCGCGGTCGCCACTTTTCCGGCGCTTGCCCAGAAAAGCAAGGGGGCGTCCGGCGGCGTTGTCTTTGTTTGCCACAGCCCCTGCCCGGGGAGCAGCAGCGCAGCACTCATCGCGGGTGCATATATGCCCTCGCGAACCGTGGAAAAAGCGCTGTCGAGCGATTGCGCGATGTCAGGAGGCAGGGCGGCATCCGAGACGCTGTCGTTGAGGCCTTGCCAGTCGAGGTTGCGCACAGCCGGACCGGCATAAGCAGCCCGCCGTTCGCAGGCAGGCGGCCGCGCCTCATATGCGGGCAGGCTTGCCGAATTCGTGGAGGCGACCACCACCGCAGCGAGCCACATCCATCCCCCTTTAGTCATGCGCTTGTGATCTGCCTCGTTCTATCCAGATGCGCGGACACCCGGTCGGGCTCGAAACCGTCCCAGGAAGCGGCCCTTCTCAATAGGCGATCTCGTGTGTTGGTCGACCCCGATCCTTTACGCATCCGTTAGGTTGAAGCGATCAGTCCAGGCGTACGCACTCCACCGGGGCCATGACGGTGATCACGCCGGGAGCCACGCGTGCGGTGAAGGGGGTTTTCGCCAGCACTTCGCCATCGATCGAGACCTTGAGCGGGGGCACGGTCTCGACGCGCAGCTCGCGGCCGCGATATTCGACAGTCGTGTCCTTGCGCGCGCGCAGGCGCAGCCAGCTGGTGAACCAGCTCCAGCCGAGCTGCATGGGCGAGTGGCCGACCACCGCTTGAACCACGATCTCTCCGCTTTGCGGGTCGGCCTCGTCGACCAGTTCCACGCCGCCATGATAGGGGCCGTTGGCGATCCGCACCTCCAGCGCGTCGATCTCGTGTCGCTGGCCGTCCTGGGTGACGATCAGGCGGAAGGAGCGGAACTTCATCGACTGCCAACTCGCCCAGATCAGATAGCCGAGACGGCCCAGGCTCTTCTTCAGGACGGGCGGTATCTGCCCGCCGATCTTGGTCGACAGGCCTATCGCGGCGCAGTTGCAGTAATAGTCGTCGTCGATCATCCCCAGGTCGATCCGACGCGGCGCGCCCGACGCGATCACTTCGATCGCGCCTTCGAGCTCGAGCGGAATGCACAGGGTTCGCGCGAAGCTGTTGGCTGTGCCGAGCGGCAGCACCGCGAAGATTGTGTCGGTGCCGACCACCGCATCGACCACGCCCGACAGGGTGCCGTCGCCACCGCCGACGATCAGCATCGGCGGGCGTTTTGCCATCGCTTCCCGCACGTGGCGATCCAATGCGCCAGGCTCGTCGACGGCGATCGCGTCGATCAGCTCTATTCCCGCCGCCTTCAGTTCCTCGCAAGCGCGATCGAACAGGTCGCGACCCTGACGCGACATGGCGTTGACGATCATGATGGCGGAGCGGGGGGCGTCTGGCTGTGTCATGCGCTGCCACCAACGCATCAGGATCGTTTCGGGTGCAATTCCGCCCGACGCTTTTTGTGTTCGGTTCGTCAGAGCTTGGCGATGCGCTCATTATATTTGATCGATTGCGTCACGATCGATGCCTGCACGTCGAGCACCCCAGGGATGCCATCGAGAAGATCGGAAGTGATTGCCCCGATCTCCTCGCGGCTGTCGAACAGCCCGACCGCCAATATGTTGAAATTGCCGAGCATCATGATCACCGTCCGGAGTTGGGGATAGCGGCGCAGGGCTTCGGTGATCGCCTCCGCCTGCCGCATGTCGGCCCGGATGCGCAGGAAGGCGAATTCGGGATTCCCGTGCTGGCGATGGTCGGTGATCGCGGTGAAGCGGAGCAGCCGCCGGTCGGTCAGGCGTTTGATGCGCGTTCGGACAGTCCCTTCGGCCAGTTCGAGCCGCCGCGCGATCGCGCGGTTGCTCAAGCGGGCATCCTCCCCGAGCAGGTCGAGGATCGCCCGGTCGGTCTCGTCCAGATCGATCCGGTTCACCGCGCGATCCCCACGTCGAAATTGTAGAAGACGACGTCGGTCGCGATGCAGACATCGACATGGGCAATCCCCGCGATCCGGTTGATCGATGCCATCACCGCGTCCGACAGTTCGGCGAAGTCGTGCACCGCGACCAGCGCCTCGACATGGTGGGTGCCGGTGACGAGGTGCACCGCGAAGATGGCAGGCAGGGCGGCCAGTTCCTCGGCTACTGCCTGGGGCGCGCGGCCGCTCACCTTGATGGCGAGGACAATGAGGACGCTGTAATCATAGGCGCCGAAATCAGCCGCAGCGACAATGCGCAGCGCGCCGGCGTCGGTCATCCGCTGGATACGGGAGCCGACCGAGGCGCGGGTGACGTTCAGCCGCTCGGCGATTTCCTGATTGGAGATGCGTCCATTCGCCTTGAGGAGGTCTACGATCTTCCAGTCGAGCGCGTCGAAGGCGAAATCGCTGCTGTCACTCATGGCTCCTCCCACCAGCATCTTCTCCCCGATCCGTCACCATGCCGCAATCGGCATCGCTGGATAATACGAAAGCGCAGATTGGTCGTGTACATAATACGCATTGGTCGATTATGAAAATGCACAGGAGAGACTTTGCGTTGTGATTCGCTAAAAAGATGACGGCAATGGACCGGCGTCATGGCGGATGCACCAATCAGAGGATGGTCCCGCTTACAGAAGCGGTGATCGAGCGTCGGTCCCGCTCTCCACCACAAGCCGGCAGCAAGCCGGCGAGGCGAGGGAGAGAGACGATGAAGACGCTCAAAAGCGTCCTGCGGCTGACGGCTGCGGGATGGATCATGTTCACCATGGCGCCGGTGCAGGCGCAGCAGACCGCGGCCGGAGCCGACCCCCAGGCGGGCAGCACGGACGTCACGCTGGGCGATATCGTGGTGACGGCGCGACGCCGCGACGAAGCTCTGCAGAATGTGCCGGTCGCCATCACCGCTCTTTCGGGCGAGACGCTGGCGGATCGCGGCATCCTGTCGACGGAGGCGCTGCGGCAGACCGCGCCGGCGCTCAACATCTTCCAGAACAACCGCAATGAGGCCGGCTTCTACATTCGCGGGCAGGGGCCGGGGATCATCGGCGGCGGCGCGCGCAACTTCACCAGCGTCGCCACCTATTTCGCCGAGGTGCCGACCACGATCGCGGGCTCGGGCGTCTTCTACGACCTGGCGAACGTCCAGGTACTCAAAGGGCCGCAGGGCACGCTGTTCGGCCGCAACACCACCGGCGGCGCCGTGCTGTTCGAGCCGAACCGCCCGACCTTCGATCTTGAAGGCTATGTGAAGGGCAGCGTCGGCAATCTCGACTATCATGAGGTCGAGGGCATGGTGAACCTGCCGATCGTCGAGGACCGCGTCGCGCTGCGGCTGGCTGGCTCCTGGTCGCGCCGCGAAGGCTTCACCAAGTCGATCTACACCGGACAGCGCGCCGACAGCCGCAATCACGACGCCTTCCGCGTATCGCTGCTGCTGCGCCCGACCGACGCGATCGAGAGTAATACGATCGTCGACTATAATTTCCGCGACAACACCGGCAACGGCCTCGTCCTGCGCGCCATCAATCCCGGTGCGCAGCTGGGTGCCTTGCCTGTGCCCGATGCCCTGCAACAGGGCTTCGGCCTGCCCGCGAGCATCCCGCTGCTGGCCGGCGCACCGACGCCGATTGCCTGCCTGTCGGTGGCGTTGCCCAATTGCCCGACCGGTCCCTTCGGCGGAGCGGTGGCGGCCTTCGTCGCGGGGGCGAATGGCGGCTTCAGCCTGTCGGGCCTGACGCCCGGGCAATTCCAGGACGCGCTGGCGCTGCAGCGGCAGATCGGCGTCCGGCGCAATCTGAACCGCCGGCCCGTCTATAACCGCAACAAGGCCTATGGCATCACCAACCGCACCCAGATCGAGCTGACCGACGATCTGACGCTGAAGAACATCCTCTCGCTACGGCGCAGCCGCACCGCCGAGACCACCGACATCACGGCGGGTCTCGATTACGCCTATGGCGACTATCCCGGCACTGGCAGCAACCCGCCTTATGTGCGCGGCGCCAACCAGTTCACCGAGGAGGTGCAGCTGCAGGGCAAGCTGCCCGACGCCGGGATCAGCTATGTCGTCGGCTTCTACCATGAGAAGACGACGCCGGGGATCGACCAGAGCTATCGCTCGGTCGTGTTCGGCGCTGCCAGCAACACCGGCAATTACTATCGCGACAGCAGCGACGCGCTGTTCGCCCATGTCGAGTGGCAGATCACCGACAAGCTGCAGCTGTCGGGCGGCTTCCGCTACACTTGGGACAAGCGCTTCCTGACCTCGTCGGTCACGGACGACGCCGGCAACTGCACCCAGACCAACACCGCGACGGGCGGCATCGAATGCCCGGTCGAGGGCAAGGCGAACTTCAGCGCGCCGACCTTCGACGCGACGCTCCAATATGAGCTGACCGACCGGATCCTCGGCTATGTCGCCTATCGGCGCGGCTACAAGAGCGGCGGGTTCAACCTTCCGGCGCCGGCCGCGCAGTTCGCCACCTTCGGCGAGGAGCAGGTCGACGACTGGGAGGTGGGCCTGAAGGCCGATTGGGACATCGGGGTGCCGCTGCGCACGAACCTGTCGCTGTTCATCGACAAATATCGCGACATCCAGATCTCGCTGCCGGTGCTCGCCAACGGCTCCTTCATCAACCTCGTCCAGAATGCCGGCAAGGCGACCAACAAGGGCGGCGAGCTGGAGGTGCTGCTCAAGCCGTCGCGCAACCTGACGATCGGCGGCTTCGCCTCCTATCTCGACGCGAAATGCTCGACCAATGTCGGCACCGCCTGCCGCGTCGGACGGCAGATTGCGTTCCAGCCGGAATGGAAGGCCGGCATCAACGGGCAATATGTCGTGTTCGAAGGCGATGCCGGGTCGGTGACCGTCACGAGCGACTATAGCTTCACCGACCGGGTGACGACGTCCGACCCCGACACGCCGCTCGATTATTATCCCAGCTATTCGCTGTGGAATGCGCGGCTCGACTGGGCCGACGTCTTCGGGCGCGGCATCGACGTCGGCCTGTTCGCCAACAACATCACCGGCAAGAAGTACATCGTGGGCGGCTATCCGCTGGCTTCGGCGCTGGGCTTCGACGCGGCGCTCTATGGCGAGCCGCGCACCTACGGCCTCAACATCCGCTACCGCTTCGGCAAGTGAACAGGGAGGATATGATCATGCAGACACTCGCAGGAAAGACCGCCCTCATCACCGGCGGCGGGGAAGGGATCGGCGGGGCCATCGCCAGCCGCTTCGCGCGCGAGGGCGCCAATGTCGTCATCGCCGAGTATAATCCGGCAGTGGGCGAGGCGCGTGCGCAGGCGATCGCGGCGGCGGGCGGATCGGCGCTGTTCGTGCAGACCGACGTGACGAAGAAGGAGCAATTGCTCGGCGCGGTCGCCGCGGCCGACGAGCGCTTCGGCGGCGTCGATATCCTCGTCAACAATGCCTATGGCGGCGGCCATATCCGCCGCCTCGAGGACAAGACCGACGAGGAATTCGCGCACAGCTTCGACATGTCGATCATGGCCAGCGTCTGGGCGATGCGCGCCTGCTTCCCGCACATGCGCCAGGCCGGCTGGGGACGCGTCATCAGCATCTGCTCGCTCAACGGCGTCAACGCACACATCTATTCGGCCGACTTCAATGCGGGAAAGGAAGGGCTGCGCGCGCTGACCCGCACCGCCGCGCGCGAATGGGCGGGCTATGGCATCACCGCCAACATCATCTGCCCCGGTGCCGCCAGCGCCGCCTACCTGCGCTTCAAGGCCGAATATCCGGACAATGCGGCGGCGATGGACGCGCTCAACCCGATGGGGCGGACCGGCGACGTCGATGATGACATCGCCCCCGTCGCGCTGTTCCTCGCCAGCGAGGGCAGCCGTTACCTGACCGGCAACACCTTGTTCGTCGATGGCGGGTCGCACATCAATGGCGTCGCCTGGGCGCCCGAACCCGAACAGGTCGGCTGACGGCGCATGGGGAGGGGAGCTTCGTTTCTCTCCCCACGCCATCGGCTTTGCACCGTGCCGCGCCGGGTCTAAAGCTGCGTCATGACTCACGCATCCTTCCCCGCCCTTCGTCTCCGCCGCACCCGCCGCCACGGCTGGAGCCGCGAAATGTTCGCCGAGAATTTGGTGACGCCGGCCGACCTGATCTGGCCCGTCTTCATCGCCAATGGCGACGAGGTCGAGCCGATCGCTTCGCTGCCCGGCATTTCGCGCTGGCCGCTGTCCCAGATCGCGGCGAAGGCGAAGGAAGCCCGGGCGGCGGGCATTCCCTGCCTCGCCTTGTTCCCCAATACCCCGCGCGAGAAGCGCAGCGACGACGGGCGCGAGGCGCTCAACCCCGACAATCTGATGTGCCGCGCGATCCGGACGATCAAGGATGCGGTCCCCGACATCGGCCTGCTGACCGACGTCGCGCTCGATCCCTATACCAGCCACGGGCATGACGGGCTGGTCGATGCGGCGGGCCATGTGCTCAACGACCCGACCAAGGAAATCCTCGTCGGACAGGCGCTGGTCCAGGCCGAGGCCGGCAGCGACATCGTCGCCCCGTCCGACATGATGGACGGCCGCATCGGCGCGATCCGCGAGGCGCTGGAAGGGGCGGGCCACGTCGATGTCCAGATCATGGCCTACGCCGCCAAATATGCGTCGGCCTTCTATGGCCCCTTCCGCGACGCGGTCGACACGCGCGGTCTGCTGAAGGGCGACAAGAAGGGCTATCAGATGAACCCCGCCAATGCGCAGGAGGCGCTGCGCGAGGTGGCGCTCGACCTTGCCGAGGGCGCGGACAGCGTGATGGTGAAGCCGGGGCTGCCCTATCTCGATATCGTCCGGCTGGTGAAGGAGCGCTTCGAGGTGCCGGTGTTCGCCTATCAGGTGTCGGGCGAATATGCGATGATCGAGCATGCGGTCGCCGCCGGCGCCGCCGATCGCGACGCGATGGTGCTGGAAACGCTGATGGCGTTCAAGCGTGCCGGCGCTTCGGGCGTGCTCAGCTATCACGCGCTCCATGCCGCGCGCCTGATGGGCGCATGATCGAGACCGAAAGGCTGGTCCTGCGCGGCTGGCGCGACGAAGACGCCGCGCCCTTCCTCGCCATGGGGCAGGATCCGGAGGTGATGGCCTATCTCGGCCCGCCCCAGACGGCGGACGACGTCGCGGCGGCGATCGCGCGGCAACGGGATCTGCTAGAAAGCATCGGCCATTGCTTCTGGGCGCTGGAGGAGCGGGCGAGCGGAGCGTTCATCGGCTTTTGCGGTCTGAAACCGGGTGCGGCGGGGACGCCGGTCGAGGGCCGCACCGAGATCGGCTGGCGGCTGGCCCGCGCGCATTGGGGCAAGGGCTATGCCCGCGAAGCCGCGCAGGCCTCGCTCGACTGGGGCTGGGCCAAGGGCATCGACAGCATCTGGGCGATCACCGTGCCGGCCAATGTCCGCTCCTGGGGGCTGATGGAGCGGCTCGGCATGACGCGCCGCCATGACCTCGACTTCGATCATCCGCTGCCGGGCCTCGACGAGCGGTTGAAGGCCCATGTCACCTACAGCATCGAAAGACCGCAATGAGCTACGACCACACCGTCCTGACCTATGAGGGCGCGACGCCCGAGATCGACGACAGCGCCTTCCTCGCGCCCGGCTCGCGGGTGATCGGCCATGTCCGGATCGGCGCGGAGGCGAGCCTCTGGTACAATGTCGTGGTGCGGGGCGACGGCAACTACATCCATATCGGCGCGCGGACCAACGTCCAGGACGGCAGCGTCATCCACATCTCGACCGGCACCCACCCGACCGTAATCGGCGAGGACGTGCTGATCGGTCATATGGCGACCGTCCATGGCTGCACGCTGCACGACCGCGCCTTTGTCGGTTTCGGCGCGCTGGTGATGGACGGCTGCGTGATCGAGTCCGACGCGATGCTGGCGGCAGGCGCGATGCTCACCCCCGGCAAGCGCATCCCCAGCGGCCAGCTCTGGAGCGGCCGGCCTGCGCGCTACATGCGCGACCTGACCCCCGAGGAGATGGCGAACAACCAGAAGGGCGTCGCCGCCTATGTCGTCGAAGCGCGCAAGCATAAGCGGGCGTTGGCGGAAGCGGAGAATGGTGCTGGTTGATTTTCTGTTCCTTGTTCGTTCTTTTCATGTAGGACATTCTGTGAGAGCCGACTGATCTCGATATCGGGAGTCAAGGCATGGGCACGCGGTACAAGGTTTATGACATCCCTAAGGGATTCGTTTCGGCAGATCCCGGGCGCAATCGCTATATCCGTCGGCAGGGCAGTTCGCTTGAATTGCCGCCTCGTCTGCACCCTGCTTATGATCGGGACAGGTTCGATCCGAGCAACGCGGTCGATAAGGAGGGTGTCGTGACCGACCTAGCGCAGATCGCCCTTGGATCGATGGTGGCGGGCGCCCCGGCCAAAGTTATCCAGGGAATCGGTAGCGCGGGCTTGGTGGGGTTGGAAGCCTGGAAGAAAATGCGCGAATCCGAGAGGAAGAAATGACCTCGAAGCTGAAGAAGCAGGGCTTGTTGTTGCTGGTGGTGACGATCCTTGCCACCGGTTTGAAGCTCATCGAAGGTCCGAGAGCGGCGGGCCATGAGTCCGTCCCAATCCTTGGGTGGCTCGCTCTATGTTGGATCATTTTTTTCCATTCCTGGTGGTCGGAGCGGCGGCGGTCTGATTCACAATGACTTCGTTCGTTGGCCTTGATGCTCGATAGCGTTTCTCCAGAGCAGTGGCGGCAAAGGAAACGGAGCTGATAGGCCGTCGCACGTTGGTGGAGATACCCTCCCAACCGTTGCCGCGATGCGGGCAGGGGCCTATCTAAGCCCTCTGTCCGCATCGAGGTTTCGGTTCCATGTCCAGCTATGAAGATCGGTTGAAGGCGCTCCGTGAGGAGCTCGCGAGGCGCAGGCTCGATGGGTTCGTCGTGCCGCTGACCGACGAGCATATGAGCGAATATGTCGGGGCCTATGCGCAGCGGCTCGCCTGGCTGACCGGTTTCCAGGGCTCGGCAGGGTCGGCGGTGGTGCTTCCGGCGGAGGCGGCGATCTTCGTCGATGGGCGCTACACGCTGCAGGTGCGCGAGCAGGTCGACGGCCAGCATTGGAGCTACCAGTCGGTGCCGCAGACGAGCACCGCGCAGTGGCTGGAGCAGCATGCCCCAGATGGTGGCCGCATCGGCTATGATCCCTGGCTGCACACCAAAGGCTGGGTCGAGGCCGCGCGGAAGGCGCTGGCAGGCAAGGGCGCGGAGCTGGTCGCGGTCGACACCAATCCGGTCGATGCGATCTGGCCCGACCGGCCCGCACCCTCGGCGGCGCGGCTGGTCGTGCAGCCCGATGCGCTGACCGGGCAATCCTCGGCCGCCAAGCGCGCGAATATCGCCGACTGGCTGGCGGGCAAGAAAGCGGACTCGGCGGTGCTGTCCGCGCTCGATTCGATCGCCTGGGCGTTCAACATCCGCGGGCAGGACGTCGACCGGACGCCGGTCGCGCTGGCCTATGCGCTGGTCCATGCCGATGCGACCGCCGACCTGTTCGTGGCGCCCGACAAGCTCGACGAGGCGGTGAAGGCGCATCTCGGCAATGGCGTGCGGCTGCACGACCGTGCGGCGTTCGAGCCCGCGCTGAAGGCGATGGCGGGCAAGACCGTCGCGGTCGACCCGGAACGCGCGGTGGCGGCGATCTTTGAGGCGCTGTCGGGCGCAGGCGCGACGCTGATCGAGGAGCGCGATCCGGTCGTGCTGCCCAAGGCGATCAAGAACGCGGTCGAGATCGCCGGCCACAAGGCTGCGCAAGCGCGCGACGGCGCGGCGCTCAGCCGTTTCCTCCACTGGCTGTCTGTCGAAGCCCCCAAGGGCGGGCTCGACGAGATCCAGGCGTCCGACCGGCTGCAGGCCTTCCGCGCGGAAACCGGGCTGTTGCGGGACCTGTCGTTCGACACCATCTCGGGCGCCGGCCCGAATGGCGCGGTCGTCCATTACCGCGCAAGCGACGAGACCAAACGCATCCTCGAGCCCAATTCGCTCTATCTGGTGGATTCGGGCGGGCAATATCAGGACGGCACCACCGACGTGACCCGCACCGTCGCGATCGGGACTCCGACCGCCGAGATGCGCGACCGCTATACGCGGGTGCTTAAGGGACACCTCGCCATCGCCCGCGCGGTTTTCCCCAAGGGAACGCGCGGCGGGCAACTCGACATCCTGGCGCGCCAGCATCTGTGGGCGGCGGGGCTCGATTATGCCCATGGCACCGGCCACGGCGTCGGCGCCTATCTGTCGGTGCATGAAGGGCCGCAGCGTATCGCCACCTTCGGCGGGGGTGACGAGCCGCTGCAGCCGGGCATGATCCTGTCCAACGAGCCCGGCTATTACAAGACGGGCGAATACGGCATCCGTATCGAGAATCTGATCCTCGTCGAAGAACGGACGATCGAGGGTGGCGAGAAGGACATGCTCGGTTTCGAGACGCTGACCTTCGCACCTTATGAGCGTGCCCTGATCGACACCGACATGCTCGACGCAGGCGAGATCGCCTGGATCGATGCCTATCATGCGCAGGTGCGGGCGACAGTGGGGCCGCAACTGGAGGGCGATGCTGCTGACTGGCTGGCGGATGTTACGGCGCCACTGCTTGTGTCGATGGTTAACGACGCCTAACACTTGCCCGCCGGGCCGCGAATCGGGACTGCGGACGGCCGGATTGTGGGGTCCGGTTGCTTTGCAAGGGGTAGGGCTTAAGCGCTTTATGGATCGGCGGTCGATCAGGCTGTTGCGCTGTGCCGTGCTTCCGCTCGCCTGGCTCGCTCTCGGCGCGGCCTCGCCCTTGTGGACTCCGCAGGACGTCAACCAGCGCCTGCTTGCCGCGCATAATGCGGAACGCACGCGCCTTGGCATTCCGCCGCTGGTGTGGAGCGACAAGCTGGCGCGCCAGTCGATGGAGTGGGCGCAGCAGCTTACCCTCATCGATGGGCTCGAGCATAGCGACACGGCCGATTATGCCGACCCGACCGACGGCGAGGAGGGCGAGAATCTCTGGCGCGGGACCAAGGGCTATTACACGCCCGAGCAGATGGTGAATCTGTGGGTCGACGAACGCAAGATCTTCATCAACGGACCGTTCCCGCGCAACAGCACCACCGGGCAATGGCGCGACGTGGGGCATTATACCCAGCTGATCTGGCGATCCACCACGCAGGTCGGCTGTGCGATCGCCAGCAACGAGCAGGACGAAGTGCTGGTGTGCCGCTATCTCGAAGGTGGTAACGTGATCGGCGAAAAGCCTTACTGATCCTCGCCCGCAACCGGCCCCCGCTCCGCCGGGGGCTGCTCATTCTGTGCGCGCGCTTGTGCCTTGCGGCGGCGCAGATTGTCGCGCAACGCCTGTGCCAGCCGTTCGGCGCGCTCCTCGGCGGCGGACCGGGCGGGGGAAGTTTTCTCGTCGCTCATGGCGACGATCGATAGCCGGATCGAAATAACAGGCAAGCCGCCTTGACGGACGCCTCCGCATTGTCCATAGGCCCGCCACACCGCAGGGACTTGGCTCCCCGGTCGCCCGCAACATGCTGGCAGTGCTGCCGTAGCTCAGTGGTAGAGCGCATCCTTGGTAAGGCTGAGGTCGTGAGTTCAATCCTCACCGGCAGCACCATTTTTCAGTCCGTTGCTGGACCCTCGGGGCTGATAGCCAGCCTTGCCGATTACGGCTTGCCCGCGCCCGACGCCACCGTGCACGATCTTCGGTAGCTGCGGCTGATGGCGGCGAGACGGATCGGTATTGCCGGATGCGGGGTCGCCGGCCTTGCCACCGCGCTGTTGCTCTCCCGCGCGGGAGAGCGGGTCGAATTGTTCGAGCGTTTCGACAGACCGCAGCCGGTTGGGTCGGGTTTGATGATCCAGCCGACCGGAATGGCAGTTCTGGCGCGGCTCGGCCTGGCAGAGCGGATCCGGCAGGAGGGGGCTCGGGTCGATCGTCTGTACGGAACCGCAGGCCGGCGGGTCGTTCTCGACGTCTTCTATGCCGCCATGGCCGAGCCGGACCATCATGGCGTGGGCATTCACCGCGCCTGTCTTTTCGACGCTCTGCATGACGCCGTCGCCGCGCAGGACATTCCCATCCATGGTGGCCTGACGATCATGGGGTCGCGGATCGAGCGCGACAAGCGTGTTCTCCTGTTCGGCGACGGACGAACAAGTGACGGTTTCGACCTCATCGTGGACGGTCTGGGAAGCCGATCCACCCTCGCGCCTCCCACGGGGCAAGAATTGCCGTATGGCGCGCTCTGGGCGAGCCTCGACTGGCCCGAGGATTGCGGCCTCGATGCTCATTGTCTGACGCAGCGCTACCGGCGGTCGAGCAAGATGGCAGGCGTGTTACCGCTCGGCAGGGGCGGCGGCGACCGCGACAAGGCGGCGTTGTTTTGGTCACTCAAGCGAATCGATCTTGCTGCGTGGCAAGAGGCTGGTCTGGATGCGTGGAAGGACGAGGTTCGCCAGCTGTGGCCGGAATGCGATCCGTTTCTCGCCAAGATCGAGCATCGGGGGCAGATGACCTACGCTCGCTACGCCCACCGCACCGTAGCCGAACCCACTGCCGAGCGGCTCATTCACATCGGCGATTCTTGGCATTCGGCGAGCCCGCAACTGGGGCAGAGGGCCAATATGGCCTTGCTCGACGCCTGGGCGCTTTCGGCGGCCCTGGCCCGTTATCCCGATATCGTTGAAGCGCTCGATGCTGCGGTCGTCTCGCGCCGTCGGCATGTAAGGCTGTATCAGTGGCTGACCTGGGCCTTTACGCCCATCTATCAGTCCGACAGCCGGTTGCTGCCCATCGTGCGCGACTGGCTCATGGGGCCGATGTCGAAACTATGGCCAATCGACCGCTTCCAGGCCCTCCTGGTCAGCGGTCTGTTCGGCAAGCCGCTCGGCCCGCTCGGGTTGGAGGGCAGATGCCGGTGACGTACCGAGACGAAGCTGGTGCCGAACCGGATCTCTGTGGAAATCCCCGTCTGCCCTTGGCGTGAACCCGCACGGCGCGGGCGAAAAGTTTCTCAATGCCGACATCATCTGCGGAAAATGGGAGCCCGCCCGCGCCTGCTCCCCACGCCCGCTGTTTCCGCAGCCTCGCCTAGGACGAGGGCGTCTCGAGATGGGCGAGCAAGGCCCTTGCCAAGGGGGCCGCACTCGCCGGATTTTGTCCGGTGATCAGCAGGCCGTCTTCGACGACATGCGCCTCGAAGGGAGCCGCTTTGCTGTACAGCGCTCCTTGCGCGACAAGTTCCGTTTCCGCGAGCAGCGGTACGAGCTTGTCATATTCGAGCATGGCTTCCTCTTCATTGCTGAAGCAGGTGAGCGACTTGCCCGCTGCGAGCGGCTGGCCGTCTGCCGCCGTGGCGGTCAACAGGCCGACGACGCCATGACAGATGGCTGCAACCGGTCTGTTCTGTGCGAGCAAGGTGCTGGCCAGCGCGCCGAGCGGACGGCAGCCGGGGAAATCCCACAGCGTCCCCGTGCCTCCGACCAGAAAGATTGCGTCGATCCGGGAGGCGTCCACATCCGCCAGGTCGAGCGGAGCTTCCAGCTGCGCAAGGGCCTGTTTCTGGGCGCGAAACCAATGTCCCGCAGGCTGCAGCCAAGGCTCTTCCAGACTCGCCGGATCCAGTGGAGCCGGCTTGCCCCCCGGCGTAGCGAAAAGAATATCGAAACCGGCGGCGCTGAGCATCTGATAGGGAGCCGCCAACTCTTCCAGCCACACGCCGGTCTTGGCGCCCGTCTGTCCCAGCTCACCTTGTCCGGTGAGTGCGAAGAGGATGGTTCTGGTCATAGCGATCTTCCTTCAACGGTGTATTCTCCGGAAGTGCGCGCGCCGATCTTCGGCCGCAATCCACCAATTCGGTGGATGGGACGCCACCAATCTTGTGGCATGATCGACCGATGCTCATCCAGACGAAACTGGCTCCGCCGAACAGGTCGATCGATGTTCTGTGGCGCGATGCACTTGTCGAGAGGATCACCACCTCGGCGAAGCAGTTGATCGTCGTCTCGGCGCCGGCAGGCTATGGCAAGACCACATTGCTCAGCCAGTGTCACGCGCAGTGGCGCCGCGAAGATGTTGCGGTGGCCTGGTACAGCGTCGATGATTCGAAGTTCGAGGCGGATCAGTTTTTCGCTTATCTCATGGCGGCCTTAAACCGTGCCGGCTTGCCTCTTCCTTATTCGCGGGAGGCGATAGACGCAGGCTTGCCGGGCCTTGCCGTCGAGGCGGCTGCGCGCGCGATTGTTCTTGCCCTGGAGGCCAGCGAAGAGCCCGTGCGGCTCATCATAGACGACTACCACCGCATCGCATCGCCCAAGACCAACCTCTTCCTGGAATATGTCATCGAACGGATGCCGGCGCATGCCGCAATCGTCATCGCGTTGCGGGGCATACCCGAAATTGCGCTGGCGAGCCTGCGACTGAATGGTCAACTATTGCAGCTGGAGCAACGCGATATCCGGTTCTCCGACAGCGAGGCCAGAGCCTTTATCAGCGACCAGTCGGGCAAAGTGGACTGGAGCGAACTGATCGATCGCACACAAGGTTGGCCGGCGGCCTTGCAACTGCTGCGGCTTTGGCTGGCGGGGCGCGACCATGTCGATACGCTCGAGCATCTGACTCGGCGATCGACCGACCTGGCCGATTATCTCGCCGAGCAGGTATTCTCGCGGCTTTCCGCAGACACGCAGCAATTCCTGCTCGAGACATCGATCGCACAACGCATAAGCAGGGGCCTCGGCGACGCGATTACCGGTCGCGACGACAGCGCGCAGATGCTCGATCAGCTTCGCCGCCAGAATCTGCTCATTGCGCCGCTGGACGAAGAGGGGGTCTGGTACCGCTTTCATCCTCTACTCCGCGAATTTCTCTACGATGCGCTGGCCCAGGGGCGGCCGGCGCGGCTGGACGATCTGCATCTTCGCGCGGCCAGTTGGTTGGCGGCGGAAAATCTGCTGCCGGAAGCGCTGGCGCACGCCGCTCTGGTGTCGGACCATGCAGCGGCACTCGGCATTATCGAAGCTGCCGGCGGATGGCGCATGGCGATACGGGGTGGTCTCGCGCTGTTACGGCATCTCGACGATCTGGACCATGTCACGCCCGGAGTGTTTCCGCGCGTGACGCTCGGCCAGGCCTATTATGCGGCGCAGCACGGCCGGTTGGTCGAGGCGCGGTCGCTGCTGAACGGGCTGCTGGAAGCCAGGCCCATCGAGTCTCTGGAGGAGGCCGATCCTGCTCTGGCCTGCGAGATATTGTGCAACCATCTCGTGACACTGATCTACGAAGATCGTTGTTTCCCAGCGGATTACCTGCCGATCCTGGAGCGCCAACTGGCGAATGGGACCCACGATCCCACACTGCGCGTCCTGCTTCATCATCTCTCCTGTCTCGCGAGCTTCGATCGGGGGGACGACCTGTGGTGCCGCGTCCACGGAGAGAAAGCCTGCAAACTTGCGCGCCTGCACCAACTGCCCCTGCTCGAAGTCTACGCCTACCAATATCTGGGCCTCTCCCAGCTGCGGACGGGGCGGCGGCGGGAGGCGGAACTCTATTTCCGTCGGAGCCTGGAACAGGCTACCCGTCATTTCGGTGAAGGCAGCCCTCAGGTCGCAGTGGCGATCGCTCTTCTGGCGTACACGCTGTACCTTTCAGGCGATCTGTCCACCGCCACCGACCTTCTCGAGTCCGCGCTTCCGGTGATTGAGGCGACGGAAGGCTGGCACGAGGTATTCGTCGCGGCCTACGCGACGCAGGCCTGGTTCTCCATACGCACCGGCAATCTGACTCAAGCTGAACAGATCATGCAACGCGGCCGGGAAACGTCGGACCGACGCAACCTGCCTCGCCTGCGCTATCAACTGGATCTGCTGCAGATACGCATGTTGCTCAGCGTGGGTGATGTGGATCGGGCGATGCAGATGCTCGACGAGCTCGGCCCACCCTGTGAGCTGTTTCGCAAGAGGGATCGACGGCTGTCTTGCGATTATGGAATCGCGATGATGGCTGGCCTGCTGCTACGGGGCGTGAGCGAGGGCGCGGCGATGGCCTCGCTGGAGGCTGAAACCGCCGACGCAGGATCGGTCGGTCTCGATATTGAGATGCACATTTTGCGAGCCGCAGCATCGGCTGTGGCCGACCGCCGAATGGATGCCGCGCACGCCTTTCGCCTGGCCTTGGAGACGGCGGAGAGTGAGGGGCTCATCGGTGTCGTCTCCCAGTTCGGAGCGCTTCTGCCCATCGTGCTGGCTGCCTGCGAAGGGGCGCTCCATATTTTCGAGCCAGCTCAACGTACCGTTGTCGCGCGGCTGATGCAGAACAGCCCGGTGGTGCGGAAAGGCATGAGCGCGGTGCCCCCTCCCGCCAGCGACGTCGTCGTGACCCCACGCGAGGTCGATGTCCTGCGTGCACTGGCGGACGGGCTGTCGAGCAAGGAAATGGCCCGAACGCTCGGGGTAGCTGAAAGCACGATCAAGACTCACCGCATCAATATCTATCGCAAGCTGGATGTCGCGACCCGGTCGCGTGCGATCGCCGCGGCCCGCAATCTCCGGCTTATCTGACAGGTCCACCTTTTCTACCGATATACCCCCCAGCGTACTCCGCCATAGGATCAGGCTTCCAGCGTACGGCCCACAGGCCGGCGCAACGAGCGAGAAGGGGACAAAGGGATGGGGTTCGGGAAGCATTTGCTGAGCGGACTGCTGGCGACCGTCAGCATTTTCGGAACGAGCGCACATGCGCAGGACGTCGACGGCAATGACATCGTCGTAACGGCGCGGCAGCGATCGGAAAGCCTGCAGCAAGTCCCCGATTCCGTGACTGCGTTCTCCGCGAAAGCCATCGAGGAAGCAGGCATCCGCAGCATCGACGATGTAACCGCGCTGGTTCCGAATATCTCGCTCGTGGACGCTCAGGATGCCGGCACGGTTGCGATCAGCATTCGGGGCATCGGTCAGGTTCGCAACGGCGAAGCGCCGGTCGCGCTGGTCATCGACGGCGTGCAGATGACATCGACCGATATGATCAAACAGGCGCTTTACGATCTGGAGCAGATCGAGGTGCTCAAGGGCCCGCAGGGAGCGCTTTACGGGAGGAACGCGATCGGCGGAGCCATCAATATCACCACGAAGCGACCGACCAACACCCTCGAGGGGCGGGTCGGGGTCGATTATGCCAATGGCGATGATCGACGGCTTTCGGGGTCGCTCAGCGGGGCGATCGTGCCCGATATCCTGCTGTTCCGCGTGGCGGCAGACTACCGCAAATTCGACGGGGTGCAGCATAATGTCACGCTCAACCGGAAGGTGGATTTCGTCGAGGATCTGAACCTGCGGGGTCGCCTGATCCTCATCCCGACCGACCGGCTGACACTCGATCTGCGTGGCAGCTATGGCGATCTGAAGGGCGGTGCGTCCTGGTACATCCCCCTCCCGGATGGGCAGCCGAACAACACGTCGATCCCGATCCAGAATGATTTTCTCGGTAAGAGCCCTCGGAAAATCAAGGATGCTTCGCTCAAGATCGACTATGAGTTCGATCCATTCACGCTTTCGTCGGTCAGCGCCTATAACGATACGCATATCGATCTGATCGAGGATCTCGACTGGACGCCGGCGTCCGTTCTGGGCGCGCGCCAAATCCGCAATTATGAGAGCTTCAGCCAGGAGCTTCGACTGGCTTCGCCCTCCTCGCAGAAGCTGCGCTGGACTGCCGGAGCGTATCTCCTCGACGCCAAGAGAAGCATCGACACGACGGTGCTGATCTCCCCCAATCCGGGCGCCAGTCGGCTGCCGCCATCGGCCTATATTCCCCTGCCGGTTGCGGCAGCGGATGAGGATATCCTGACCAAGGCCGTCTACGGCCAGGTCAATTACAACGCGACCGATGCGCTCGAACTGACTGCGGCTCTTCGCTACGATCATGACAAGCGGACGCAGACAAACCGATTGGTGGCGGGTCCGAAGCGGAAGGCGACATTCGACGAGTGGCAGCCTAAGCTCTCGGTCAAATACGCTTTTTCGCCGGACAGCATGGTGTACGCGACGGCGGCGCGAGGCTTTCGAAGTGGCGGCTTCAATCCTCCCACCGGCGTCTTTCCCGCGATTTATCGCCCGGAAGTCGCCGATACGCTCGAAATCGGGACGAAAAACAGTCTTATCGACCGGAAACTGACGCTCAATGCGGCGGCTTTCTACATGCGATATAAGGACCAGCAGGTTTTCATTCTCAACCTTGCTGACCAGGGCATCGTCAATGTCGAAAAGACCGACATATTCGGCCTCGAGTTCGAGGCTCAGGCGCGACCCACCCGAAATGTGCAGCTCGGCGCATCTCTCGGCTTCATCGACACTGACATAAAGGATTTCGACGGAACAAACCGTTTCCGTGGTAACAAGGTCCCGCTGACCTATCGCTGGTCATATACGGTGTTCGGTCAATATCGCCTGCCGATCGATGACGACCGTGCGCTGATCGCGCGCCTGGATTATTCCGGTCGCTCGGGGAATTACTGGCATATCGACAATGCCGACCGGCAGAACGCCGTCAATCTGGTCAATGCCCGTCTCACGTTCGACGCGCGTGGCTACTCCATCGCACTCTACGCCACCAACCTGCTCAAGGAGCGGTACACCGAGGAGTTTTTCGCGAAGGAATTCTCGGCCGGCGCTGCTGACATTCGTTATCCGGGACAGCCCCGCCGCTACGGCGTCGCTGCATCCCTCAAATTCTGAGGAGTCCAGCCATGCCCACTGTGGCACGCGATCTCGAGGATATGTTCAACGGCCAGCAGGCCGCAATCGAACTGATCGACCGGCGGCGCCACGGCCGGGGCGTAACCTATGAAGGGCAGGACGGCCGCTTTTCGCAGAACTGGTATCCGCTCTGTCGGTCGAGCGACGTGGCTCCAGGCGCCGTGCTAGGCCGCAACTTTCTCGATGGACGCGTCGCTGTCTATCGGAGCGAGCAGGGCGTGGCCAATGTCGTCAGCGCTTATTGCCCGCATAACGGAGCCGATCTTTCGATCGGGAAGGTCGCGGGCGACCACCTCGTCTGTGCGTTTCACCACTGGGAGTTCGATCTCGGCGGAAAATGCGCGCGCACGCCGACCGGCGACGCCGTGGTCGATGCCATGCGGGTGTTCCGCTATCCGGTACAGGAGCGTTTTGGGTTGATCTGGGCCTTCAACGGGGAAGAGCCGCTCTTCGATCTTCCGGACCTCGGTTTTCCCGATGAGGAGCTCGCCTTCCACCCGCAGATACCGCACCTCGATCTGCTGGCTGACCCGTGGGTATTCATGTGCAACACGACCGACTTCAACCATATCAGCGTCGTTCACGGGATCGAGATACAAGGTGACGCAACCAGCGATATCAACTGGCACAGCCATGGATATCATTATGATCTGAAGGGGCGTTTTCGGGAAACGGGGGCCGAGCTCGAGTACAGAGTCGGAATTCACGGCACCAACATCTTCTACCAGATGGGGACCGTGAACGGCCGGTGGTTTGCCTTCCTATACCCATGCGGCATTCATCGACCGGGCACGCTCCGCAGCTATTTTGTGATCGCGACGCAGAAATCGGATGGCACGCCCGAAGACGACAGGCGCGTTCAGGAAACGCTCGATTTTGCGCAGGCGCTGGAAATAGCGGTCGTCGATCAGGACGTCGATATCCTCAATTCGATCCGGTTCACGCGCGGCATGTTCACGCGAAGCGACCGGGCGCTTGGGCGCTTCGTCGATTATCTGAAGACTTTTCCGCGAGCGCACCCTGGCGCCGACTACATCCGATAGGAGAAAGAGATGCTTACGGTCGAAATCGCCCGGCGGATCGCTGCGCCGGCCGAAAAGGTCTGGCACTATGTGAGCGACTTTTCGGGCACGGTCCTGACCCGCGGTTATGTCGCGCGCGTCGAATGCAGCGGGCAGGGGAAGGGCGCGTTGCGCACCTATCATCTCGATCCTGCAATCGGTGGCGGGGCCGTAGTCGAGCGCCTCGTCGAGCTGGATAATGTCGAGCGCGTGATCGCGTACGACATGGTGGACTATGGCCCGCTGCAATGGGCCGACTATGGCGGGAGGATTCAGGTGACACCTGCCGGGCCGGATGAGAGCATGTTCCTTATCCGGACGCGCTTCTGCCCGATCGATCCCGCACAGGGCGAACAGCTGCGAGAGCTGTCGCGAAGCAACATCGGAAAATATATCGGCAATCTCGAAGCTGCACTCGGCCTCTGAGATGGCCGAGCCGCCCGTCTGGGTCCAAGCCGGCCAGTATGAACGGCCTTCTCTCAAAGGCGAGCAGACGTGCGACCTCGTGGTGATCGGCGCTGGCATAGTCGGCCTGACTGCGGCCGAATATGCCAGTCGACATGGGCTCCGCGTCATTCTGGTTGAAGCCGCAGCGATGGGAGAAGGTGCTTCTGGAGCCAACGCGGCCGGGATCGCGCCCATTTGGGGGATGCAGACGCCAGGCGGCGTCATCGCAGAGCTGGGCTCCGAGCGGGGAGATGTCCTGAACCGCGCGCTGGCCGCGAGCGCCGACATGCTGATTGACCGCGCGCGAAGCCTCGCTCCCGCCTCCCGGCCCGTGCAGGAGGGCTTCCTGACTCTTGCTGCCCGGCAAGCTACGGCGGAGCGTCTCGGGGATGTCGCCGAGCAATGGCGGCGATGTGGCGCCGAGGTGGAGCATCTGGGCGCTGCCCTCGGCCATTATGTGGACAGTCCGCGTTACCTGGGCGGCCTTCTGTTCAAGTCGGGAGGCACATTCGATCCATTGGCTTATATGAAAGGGCTGGCGGCTCGTTGCGAGGAACTGGGCGCGATAATCTTCGAGAACAGCCCGGTGAGCAGGGTGTCCCGGAGTGGAGATGGACGATGGCTGGTCGATGCCCGTGAAGGAACCGTGCGCGCCGATACAGCTGTCGCAGCAGTTCATGGAGGGGCTGACCTGGGCCATGGGCTGGACCAGCTCGGGGGGCGTATCGAATGTCAGCTGGTGTCGTCAGCTCCGCTTACCCAATTGCAGCGCGCGGCCCTTCCGCATGTGTCCACCTTCGCGGATCTGGACGACATGTCCGTTTTTGGCGGAACGATGACTGCGGATGGGCGAGTGGTCTCAACCGTCCTGCCGGGTCCGGGCCGCCTTTCGCTACCCGAAGCAGCGGATCTTCTCTCGCGCAAATTTACGCGCGCCTTTCCCACCATCTCGCCGCCTGACTGGTCTGGAATGAGCGGGGGGCATATTCTGATGACCCCGAAGAAGCTGCCTCAGTTGATCCAGCTTGGGCAGGGCTTTTTCGCAGGACAAGGCTGCAACGGCTACGGATTGTGCGCAGGAACGCTTTTGGGGGAAGACCTTGCGCGGCTGGCGCTGGGCAGCGGCGCTTGGCCCGCCCGGTTTCCGCTGGAGCACGCGCGCCGGTCCCGTGCCCACAGCCTCGTGTCAGGCATGGTGAAGCTTGCCATGCCGTTGGTTCGTCGTTTCAGCTGAGCGGAAGCTGCAACCGGCCTTTCGTGCCCTTAGGCGGGGGCGTGGGCCTTTTGGGCGCGCCTCCGGCTACAATGGCAGGTCCGGGGTCGACTTCACCGTTTTGAGAGTGAAACTGGAATTGACCGAGGCGATGCCCGGCAAGTGCAGGAGCACCTTCTTCAGGAAGCGCTCATAGGCATCCATGTCGGCGGCGACCACGCGCATGACATAGTCGCTCTCACCGCTCATCGAGAAACACTCCAATATCTCGGGATGTTCGAGCGTCTCGCGCTCCAGTGCTTCGAGTGTTTCCTCGTCATGGCTGTCAAACGGCGTTCAAAAGGGACCCCCGATCGGCGTCGAAGAGGGACCCCCTTTTCAGATAATATGATGCTGGTTTGTTGAAGATGGCCTTGCGCTGCGTGCGGCGGAGGGCGGGCGTAGCCC
>Ga0233425_10000875_pt1 | contig 72645 bp, 69 predicted proteins | sample Watercolumn_Towu_2_FD_181712 | JGI IMG/M metagenome (GOLD analysis project Ga0233425, IMG submission 181712) | Freshwater microbial communities from Lake Towuti, South Sulawesi, Indonesia - Watercolumn_Towuti2014_140_MG | ecosystem: Environmental > Aquatic > Freshwater > Lake | place... | reverse complement strand
TCCATAAGCTAAAGATATTTTACAGCTATATAAATCTTTCTAAACTGCTGTAAGGATACTTACAACAAATATTTATATAGATACTTGTTGCTACTATGTTATGATAAATTATATGGAGAAAAGAAAAATGAAGATGATGAATTAACTGTGGGGCACCTTTTAGGAGTAGTGCCTTTTGTAGCAACGACCCTATTAACAAGTTGTATGATGATAGGTGCATATTTTATACAAAGAGAAGATCTGCAAAAAAGAGCCGATATAATCGCCGATACAAATAGGAATGGACACATAGAGTTAGAAGAGCGATTAAGAATGTATGAACAAATTGGAACCGACCACCCCAGTCTTCACCAATTAAGAGATTATATACAAAATATGGAGAGAAGAAAATGAATGAACAAAAATTAAATAAATTAAGAATTTATTATGACGGATTAAGAGAAATGTATCTGGGAATAGAAGGGATGGCTAATTGTTTAGATTTTGATCCAACTAAGGATAATTTTGTACCCGCTATTTATCTTAGAAGAACTAGTACGCTTGAACATATTGCAAATCTAATTAAAATAAAGAATAAGTTTGGTTTGAAAAGAGCACTTTTATTTGATTTAGAAAGAACAATTCAGGATTTTAAAACTTTCTATACACGAGGAAATATGGAAGGACCATCTTATTTTTAGAGATTATGTAACCCCTAAAATCTTCTTTTTTCCCAAAAAAGAAGCAAAAAATTCTCGCCGACCCCTAAACCCCTTAAGATACTTTCGAGCCCACCTGCGTGGATACGCAAAATATTTCATATTTTGGGGACGGGTTGCACCCTTTCGCCCCGCTGGGCTCACCCTCGCCTAACAGCGATTTAAAGGGATTTTCTTGCAGAAAATCGCCCAAATTCAATTTCAGCTCTGTAAATTTCTCCAGCTCTATCGGATTTTCCAGCTCGTTCCAGAGGGAAAATCCTCACGAGGTCGAAATTTTCGAGGAAATTGAACTTCCCTTAATCGCGATGTTCAACTCAATCGCGATTGTTATTCCCATCCCCCACCCAGACGGCAGTGCTTAACGATATATTAATAAATTGCCTAAAGTTATTTTAATGAGATGAAAAAAAGAGATATGGAATTTTTAGCGGAAGAAATTAATATTGTCCATATAGTCATATTTTTTATAAGTATCGCCGCAATGGTTTTAATTTTTGTTTATGAGCCGCTAAAAATTTATTCTGCAATCTGGCTCGCTTCCCTTTGGTTAGTTGAATTAGCTTTTGGCTTTAAATGCCCGCTAACCACTGAAGAATATGATTTAAGAATAAAATCGGGAGAGCATATTAAAAGGAAAAATTTTATTCCTTGGTTTTTTAAAAGATATTTTAATATTAACATTCCAGACTGGTTAGCGGAAATATGGCTTGCCATGTATTTTTTCATCTCAATATTTGTAATTATAAAATACTTTTTCTTTTAGCATTGCCTTCCCCAACCCTGCCAATTTGCAATCACGACTTTAAAATTTTGCCTTCGGCATCGTTGCACTAAATTTTAGTCCCTCCAAGTATTCGGGAGGATAGAACAGCGATTTAACGGCTCGAGCCTTGCAGGCTCTCGACCCATATTTTTCGGAAATTTATAATACTTTTCAGAGACTCATAAAAACTTTGCTAAATATGGGATGTTCTATTCAATAAAATTTCCATTTCTAAGAACTACAAAACGAGGCAAGAACCCCCACCTTGTGCTTCGCATAAGAACGACGACGCTATCAAGCCATCTCTATGACTTTCTTAGCATCTCCAGAAAAAATCTTGCTTGCTCTCAAAATCTCTATTGCCTTAATTTTTCCTTTCTTGTCCAAATCTATGACAATTCCATTAGGCAATTCTATGCTTTTCCAATAGTCACCACTAGACAACTCTAAGTTCATTACATCTTCTTTTTGATCATACCATTCTTCCATTTTGCTTTTAGTCAAGCCAAAAGGCTGTTATTATTTTATTTTTTGATTGTTCTTTTCTATACACCACCTTCAAGATTCTGCCTGAAGGCGGAATTCTGCTTATTGCATTTAGAGCATCTTCCCAATGTTTGTCTTTAAGCTCATTGGAATTTTGAATTGCATATTCAATCATATCATCTGTTATGTCTTTTCTGTATTTTCGTTTTTTCTTCCAATGTTCTGAATCTGTTAAGCTCATTTACTATATAAATATTTGCTCTTTTTATTTTTTGCGTTTTGGCTTTCTTCCTTTAAGCCAAAAGAAACCAGCAACTAAACCAACAATAAGCAAACTCGCTCCGAGAAATGAAGTTGTTTTAGTTGTCATGTCTGCTATTACGTTTCCTGTTATGTTCAACTCAATAAAATTTCCGTTTCTTAGAATAAAAAGGGGGTTTCCAAAAAATAGAAAGGAGAAAATCTCTTAAATTAATTCATGTGGCATATTGTCATGAATTGTAGTAACACCTTTATCTGTAAGTAGTTTATCTAAACTTGCATATCCTGGGTCACTTGCAGAAAGACAACCATAAGGTACAGAAACATTACCAATTTCCAAACCAGCTTCACCCTCTTTTAATGCATTGACTGGCATAGTTGCTCTTCCTATCATTCTTTTGGTTGTTCTACCCCCACCAAGATTTGGTGCTTGATCATCAAATCTGAAAATATGATATACATCACCATCACTTCCAGGAATAAGTACTCCCTCAATACCATTAATGCTAACTCGTTCGCCTAGATTTTGATTAAGAATTCCTCTTTGTTCTTCTGTAGCATTTGCATAGATTAAAAGATCTGATAAAGGTTGTCTTAACCCATTAGAATAAGCACCTTGTAATTTAACAAGATATTCTTCGTTACAATTATCTCTCGCTTCGGATTTTAATACTCCTAATTCCTTAAGTTGTTCAATAACTTTTAATTGTAGTCTGTTCAATCTAGTTGACCCATACTTCATTACTTCTTGAACAACTTTTCTAGCGCCAGTATTATCTGCAATAATATCAAGCACTTCTCTCGGTAAATCCTTTGCTCTACTTTCATAAGCCATTTTAACAATGTTAATTTAAATGCATTTAAAAATCTATCGCTTTTATTAACTTAATAATAGTAAAAGAGATTTTCACCTAGATGTATTTACTTGAAGGGGCTACGCCCTCGAAAACGGAAACCCCTTAAATATTAGTCTGCTAACGCAGAGATTTATTGGAACTCAAATTTTACTTTTCGGTCGAAATTTTACCCCACTTTGTAGGGGAAAAGGATATAACAAGGCTTAAAGAGTTCGCTTGTTGCACTTCGCTCTCCCAAATTTTTCTGATTTATTTAGTGAGCTTTAGCAACTTATTTAAATAAGAAATAATTAATTGAATTAATATAGCTGTTTTAAAAACAAAAAATAAAAATGTGCAAGTTAATGACGGAGATTCTATAGCAAGTGCCGCCGAGAAATTAGGAGTATTAGTTGCCTGTGGGGATGGCACATGTAAGGAATGTATAATAAAAGTGTTAAACGGTATGGAGAATTTATCTGAATTAACTGAAAAGGAGAAAAATGTAGAGGTAAAATTTCCTTATAGATTGGCCTGCATGTGCAAGATAAAAAAAGGAGAGGTTCTAATAGAAATATGATTCAAAAAAAAGAAGTAAGTTTATCCGAAGCAATCGCTCAAGGAGCAGTAGATTCTGGAGCAATTACAGCAACACATTATCCGGGAGCTGGGGCAACTCCTGTATTTAATGCAATAAAAGAAAAAATAAGTTCTCAAGAGTCTGCAAATGAGAAAATCGCATATGAAATCTGTCTGGGCATAAGTTATGCTGGAAAAAGGTCTATATGTGTTGTAAAAAGTGTAGGTATTAATGTTTTATCAGATTCTCTTATTAACTCCTGTTTTACAGGAGTAAACGGAGGTCTTGTTTTGGTTGCTGTTGATGATATGTATTGTAATTTTTCTACAAATTTTCAAGATTCAAGAGGATTTTATGAACTTACAAAAACTTTAATCTTTGAGCCATCCTCGCCCCAAGAAGCATACGATATGACTAAAGAAGCTTTCAAAATCTCAGAAAGAATTGATATGCCGATTATTATTAGAGTTGAAAAAAGAAAAGTCTCAGCAATGGGGGAAATAAAATTTGAAAAAGAGAAAATTTCTGATAGAAAAATGAAAAGGGATATAAAAAAATGGCTTCTTCACCCGCCCTTAACTATAAGCCAAACAAGAAATTTAATCCATAAGCAAAATAAAATTCAAGACTATGTAGAAAAATCAAAATTTAATTTTATCAAAGACAATAAAAGTAAAGAGGCGATTATTCTTTCTGGCTCTTCATTTTCAGATTTTGAAGAGGTGAAAAAATACGATTTTTTAAAAATTGGAACATTTCCAATTCCAGAACAGAAAGCGAAAGATTTTATAAAAAATCATAAGAAAATAAAAATACTCGAGAAGGGATTGTCATTAATAGAAAAAGAAGTTTTTCGCATAAATAGTCATGTAAAAATAGATGGACAATTAAACAAGAAGGTCAAACCAATTTTTGAAGAAGGTATTGAAGATGTAAAAATCGTTTGTAGAGATAAAACTTTAATAAAATTCTATAGGGCATTAAGGAAAAATATTCCTGAAGTTACTTTTGGAGATATTGGTGGTTTCACAAAAGGAGCATTTCCCCCATGTGATGCTTTAGATAGTGCTGTTTGTATGGGGGCAAGTATAGGGATGGGCATTGGAGCAAATTTTGCTGGAGTAAAAAAAGTATTTTCTGTTATTGGAGATTCTACATTTATACATTCAGGTATTCCTGCTCTGATTGAAGCAGCAGCAAAAAATATTGATATAACTATTTTTATTTTAGATAATCATGGAGCAATTTCGACAGGCGGTCAAGAGGTTTATGGTAATTTAGATAAGATAATCCATTCAATTGATAATATTAAATTTAAAAGATTAAATGTGCAAGATAGCGATGAATTAAAAATTTATGAAGAAATTAAAGAAATTGCAAATCAAAAGGGGGTTTCAGTTTTTGTAGCAGATTTTCCTAGAAATTCATAAAGCCAACTAAAATCTTCTTTCTTAAAAAGAAAGAAGCAAAAATCGCCACTCCGAAAGTCTTAAATAGCCAATAGAATTAGTGTATTTAAGGATGAAATAAAAATGGAAAAAAATTATTTTTATGATGAATTTTCAGATAGGTTTATGATTTCATGCAAAAAATCTGATGAAAAAGTAGTTGGAAGCGTAAGAGTTTTAAATGTAACTATTGATTTTGCCAGCAACGGCAAAATTGTAAATGTTGAGATAAGAAATATTTCGGATTATCTGTCTTCTCTTGGTTTAAGTTCAAATGTTTTAACTGACTTAGAAGATGCCCAACTAATGTTTAAGCAATACCGAGACGGATATGTCCTTTATTTTATACTAAAACCAAAACACGGCAATATAGAAAGAATCCCTTTTAATGTTCCAATGAAACAAGCCTTGCTTACCGCTTAAACTTCTTTATTCTTTTCTCTAGACTTCTTTTATATTCTACTGCATGAATTATCAAAATTTTATCATCTTTTGGACAAGTAGCAATAGAGAAACTTATGTTTCCACTAATTTCATAAAATAACTCATATCCCAAATCTCCAAATTTCAAAGTTTCTGTTTCTATCGCAAAAACTTTCTCAAAATGCGGAAAAATCTCTAAAACTCTCTCATGTGTGAGTCCTCTTTTATCGATTCCAAAATAATAGTAATCCGTGAAGATTAACTTTTTGCCGTTAATTTTCTCTTGAATAATTCTATTTATTTCTTGCTTATCGGTTATTGTTTTCACTTCTTTTTCATTTGGCATAAATAATTAACCAACCCCATAATTATAAATCTTCTTCTTTTACAAAAAGAAACAAAAAAACTAACTGCCCCCAACTAACTACTTGTACGACTAAGCAAAAATTTTCTAAAACTAAGTTGGGGGCAGACGAACAACCAAAAAGCTTATAAATAAGATAATCTTACCAATCATATAAACTTACAGGAGGTCAAAATGGAAAATATTGAAATAACAAGTGTAAGCTCAAGAGGGCAGATAGTAATACCTCAAAGTCTAAGGGATAGATTGAGAATACATGAAGGCGAAAAATTCGTAGTTATCGGAGAGGATAACACCATAGTCCTAAAGAAATTAGAAATGCCTTCTTTTAGCGGAGTAGATAAACTGCTTAAAAAAACAAGAGAATTTGCGAAAAAGAAAGGATTAAAAGAAGCAGATGTATCTGAAGCTATAAGTGAAACAAGGAAAAAATGAGGGTTGTTTTGGATACAAATGTATTTATCTCTGGAATATTTTGGGAAGGCAATTTCTGCTCCCAAATCATAGATAAATGGAGAAAGGGAATGTTCCAGTTAGTAAGTTCTCCTCAACTTGTTGAAGAATTAGCAGACACTCTCGGAAGTTTCAAGATTTCTATGCCTGAAGAGATGATTGAAGAATGGAAAAATCTTATCATAGAAAACTCAATAATGGTTGATCCTTTGGTAACTATAAAAGCGGTAAAAGACGACCCAGAAGATGACAAGTTTATAGAAGCCGCTGTTTATGGCGAAGCAGATTTTATTGTAAGCCAAGACAAGCATCTTTTGAAATTGAAAGAATACAATAAAATCAAGATTTTAAAGCCAGAAGAAGCTGTTTTGATTATCTAATATTTTGCGATTTTCCACAGAAAAATGAAATACTGCTTAAAACTATCTGCAATTCTTTTATACTTTTTATGAACATGCCTTGCCCATCTGTCTGTTATTCCATGAATTCTGGCCAATGTCCAAAAGCCCATTTCTCTCTTATCGCCCTCCTTTACGATATGTTTTATTTTCTTCTGATTTAGTTTTCACATAAGACTCTGTTGTTCAACAGAGCTTATGTGTGTTATCGAGAGGAACTTATTTCTGGATAACACATATATATTAAAAAATAATAATCCTTAAAAATCAGGTAATTATACAAAAATATGGCAAAAGAATACTCTCCAGAATTATGTCAATATTTGGGAAAAATAGAACTGGATGCTTCTCAAGCCAGAGATTCTTTTGCACGATACATGGTTTTTAATAGTGCGTTGGAATCTTTATCAAGAGCAGGCTTGCCAGATGAAGATTCTAGATTAGCCAGAGGAGTTCTTCAAACGAGGGCAAGAGAAACAAAACCATGGAATATTGGTTGCGCATCTGGCGAAGCCGGAGAAGCTGATTAAAAACAATAGTCTGCCTTCCCCAACCCTCAAAATTTGTCTAAAATTAATCTCGCTTGCCCCATTGCATTTTCGGGCTGATGCCCTCAGGTCGTTGAACAGGCATTAACAGGTTCGCTCGTTGCACTTCGCTCTCCCAAATTTTGCCCAGCTCTGGTGAACAAGTTCACCGAGGGGCAAAACTTCTGTTAATGCCGATGTTATACGCAATTAAATTTTAGTGGCACGAACTGATAGGAGACAATTTTAACGAGAACGAAAAACGACGAACGGGGGAGGAGGCGGCGAAACGACGACTAACTAAACGAGTGGGCGAGAAAACGAACTAAATATTACTAAATATTCTTTTAGTACTATTTTTTATCTGTATCTTTAAGTATTTTAATTAATTTCAATAAACAATAAGCGAGAAACAAAGTTTGACCTTCACTAATTTTATCTGAGTTTAATCTTCCATGTAGTAATTCATTCCGTATATTTGCTTGATCATTATCCACTAACATAACTTTTAAGGATTTTTGAAAATCTATCCCTATCAATTCTTCAACATTCTTATCAGATAATAATCCTCCTAGTTCGATGCATCTGAAAAATTTAGTTTTATGCTGTTCCAATACAACTTCGACTTTTCCAGATTTTTTAATAATTAATCGTATTATCTCTTCAATATATGGAGTAAGAATATGCAAACCAGCAATAAGATCTTTTTTCTCTCCAAATATATAATTAAATCCTGTTTCTAAAGTTGGTTTGATATCCTTAATTTCGTTTTGGCTAATCAAAAGTTCTATTGTCTTAAAATCATCATCACCTAATTCTTTTTTTAATAATTCAAATGTAATTTTACACATAATCTCACCTATTTTTAACCCTAATAAAATATTTCTCCTAACCTGATGATCAAAAATATCAGCTTCGGATGTTATCCTCATAATCGGTTCTTCAGCATTATATACCATTATAGGTATCATAAATTGAAGAGGATATTGCTTTTTCTGGTCTTCGCACATTTTTTTTGTATATTCATATTCGGGTAATAAAGAAGCATCATCTAAAAACGCAATCAATAAATCTTTTTTTTGAGCTTTGAGATGTGCTAAATAAGCATCAGTTTGTTCTTTTGTAATCTCTATTTTAGTTTGAATTTTTTTATAGGTTATTTTCGAATTGATTTCTTTTATTTTTAGAATCAGTTCGTCTATCTTCTCTTGAATTTCATCTTTTCTATCACTAAATCTGCTTTGCATTTCTTTATATTTCTTTATTGCATCATTAAAGAAGGAGGATTTAACAAAAGGCTCATCTCTGGCTTCAGCTTCAGAAATATGTGACTCAGCAATTTTCTTATTCAAATCGTATTCATTTTCAGTTTTATAATTTAGCAAAATACTTAGGTGACTTCTTATGAAATGATTGCTTTTTTGCTTATCCGGACTTTCATCAAATTCTTTTTCTAATCGCTGGATAATTTGCTTGAGGTTTTCAGTGCTCTCTTTTTTAAGTGCATCTATATTATCTAATAGATTGACATATTTTGACTCGACTTCAAGAAACTCTAAATGCCATCTTTTCTCTCCTGCCTCTAAGACAGTATTAATGGTTTTATGCAATGAATCTAGTACTTTCCTTGCTATGTCTTGTTTTATAAATGATAGACTTAATTTTAAAGCAAATTCATAAGCAAAGGGGGGCACTTCATAGTAATCTTGGTTATATTTTCCTTCTGAAACATATTTCTCTGCACATTTCTGCCAATTCTCAACTGATTTTAACATCCAATCAAGCTTATCTTTTCCTGAAGAAAACACCATTACAGCAAAAGCATATCTCGCTTTTGCTAAGCTACTTACTGTTTGCTTGTATCTTTTCTTGTAATAATCAACTGCTTCTTTTTTCCATTCACAAAAAGGAGTATTAGAGAATGGCTTAAATTCTCTAGACTCCAAGAAATATTGCCATTTATTGCTGATTTCAGTAACTTCTTTTCCTTCATAAGTGCCTTTATAGCCAAAGGCCCTATTGATTAAATCTATTTCCCATAATATTTCCTGTTTTATTAGTTCGTCCTTGTTTTCTTCGGCTAATTTGAATAGGGGCGATAGTTCTTGCTCTATCTCAAAGGGGTACATTCTTTCATATTCTGTATCCATTATCTGCTTAATCTTCTCTCTTGATTGTGGGGGGTTATAAGTATCCATTATTCTCACACCATATTAAAAATTGTCCAAAGTTTATGATTCCTACCAAATTATCCGAAGGATTATTTGGTTTTTGTGAAACAAAATGAACATATTTTGTTCTAATATCTTTCAGTTCATTAAGCAAACTAATTATTTTTTTGCCAATAATTTTATCTTTTTTAGAAAATATCTTATTTGCATTATTTTGCTCGGATAAAACAATTAATTGTTTTTCACCATTATTTTCTTTTACGGAATCAGGATGCTTAACTCTTAAAGACATTTTTCCTTCTAAATGTTCTATACAATCACTTACACTATAGGTTCTATCTAAAGAAATATTTTCTTTCTTTGCAATGTACACAAATAATTCTTCTAAAAGAGAAGTAAGTAAAATAAATGACATGTAATAATATAATTGATTATTCTCTTTTAAAGCGTTTTTAAAAGCATTTAAACTTAATATTAATTTGTCATAAACTTCGATAGTATAATTATTTTTGTCGCTTATGAATTTATCTAGCAAAAAAGGGTAAAACAACATTGAAAGAGAAGAATTCTTTAATTCATGAATTTCAGATAAAACAATATACCTCTTTAATTTACTACCTTCGATTTTATCATACAATTTTTTAATATCCTCTTCATTCAAAGATATCACAATAAAAACTTCTTTAACTTTAGCAATAATTAATTCTGTCTCTTTAATAAATATAAATCTTTTATCTTCATAAGTATAATACTCTTCAAAAATATCTTCATCTTGTTTTAATTTTTGAAAGTTTATCTTAAAAATATCTAGAATTTCAGCATTCTTTTCCTGTTTTATAGATTCAAAGTCTATCCTAATTTCAATATAATTAATTTTTGAAGAATCGGGATTGGTAAGATATTCTTTAACTTCCTTTGATATTGTCATTTTCCAAAATCCTCAACAATCTTTATCTCTCCAGCAGTAAGCAAATAACGACCCAAACTTATAAATATTCCTGTTTTCTCTCCCACTATTCTTCTTTTAGAAAAAGAAGCAAAAAAGCGGAGATCCCCCCATACGAAACGACTGCGACAAACTCTTAATACTTAAAACTCAACCCCAAACTTCCCCTCTTTAATATCCTTAACACTCATAACATCCTGCAAATCCCGAGTCAATTCTCCTAAAGACTTTAATTCCCCCCCAGGAAGATGAAGAATAACTTCGGCTTTCATTGACTTCTTTGCTAAGGTTTTCTCCTGCCTTATCTTTGTGATTAGCTCTACTAATAAATCATATTCTTTTTTATCTTCTTTAATAGAAGTTTTAATTTCTTTTGGCCATTCAGATATATGTATACTTTTTGCTTTTTCATTTTTCTTGAAATAATTCTGATAAATTTCTTCTGTAATAAAAGGCATAAAAGGAGCAATCATCTTTATAATCGCCAGTAAAGAATTATATAAAACATATTGAGCTGATTTCTTTTTATCTCCACTTGCATTATAAACCCTGTGCTTGACAATTTCAAGATAATTATCACAAAAATCCTGCCAAAAAAACTTTTCAACCTCCATTTTTACCTTGCTGTATTCATAGTTATCAAAACTATCTGTGCAAAATTTTGTCAATGAATTCAGCTTTTCTAAAAATAATTCATCAACTTTATCAAGTTTTTTTGGCTTTTCATTGTTATAATCTTCCAAATTCATGAAAACAAATTTAGACGCATTCCATAATTTTGTCACAAATTTCTTTCCAGTTAACAAATCTTTTTCTTGATAATCCAAATCTTCTCCTAATTTAGAGCCAGCTGCCCAGAATCTTAATGCATCTGCTCCATATTGCTCCAATACAATTCTTGGGTCAATAACATTTCCTTTTGATTTGGACATTTTTTCACCCTCAAGCGTAACAAAACCAGAAATCATAACATCTTTCCACGGATTTTTTCCAAAATGCAAATTGCTTTTTAAAAGAGTATTAAAAAGCCAGAATGTAATTATATCGTGAGCTTGTGGCCTTAAAGACATGGGGAAAATCTTTTCCTGAGTTTTTTTATCTTCAAGCTCTGTTGAAAGTCTAGGAGTCATAGAAGAAGTAAACCATGTGTCAAGAATATCTCTTTCAGGTTCAAAATCAGAAGAACCACATTTACATTTTGCAATAGGTTTATTCTTTAGAGGGTCTACAGGCAATTGCTTTTCTTCTGCAATAACCTCGCTACCGCACTTTTTGCAATACCATACAGGAAATGGAACACCAAAAAATCTCTGCCTTGAAATACACCAATCCCATTTTAATCCATTAACCCAGTTATCATATCTATGCTTCATAAATTCAGGATGCCATTTCAAATCAGCACCCCATTTTAACATTTCCTTCTTTAAATCAAGAATTTTTATAAACCATTGATAAGTCATAAGAATCTCAATAGGAGTATCACATCTTTCATGAACCTTAACAGCATGATTTATCCTTTCTACTTTTTCAATTGCACCAATTTCTTCTAAATCTTTAATTATTTCTTTTCTTATCTCCTTGCTCTTCATTCCTTTATATTTTCCAGCCTTTTCATTTAAAGTCCCCTCTTTATTCATAATTTCTATAGGAGCAATTTTCATATCATTTATCCATTGAACATCATCCATGTCTCCAAAAGTGCAATGATATACTGCACCAGTGCCAAATTCCATATCAACATCTTTGTTTGAATAAATTTGAACTTCTCTTCCAAAAATAGGAAGCCTTGCCCTTTTCCCTATAAAATCCTTAAATCTTTTATCTTGAGGATTTACGTGAATTGCAACACATGCAGGCAATAATTCCGGTCTCGTAGTAGCAATAGTTATTGTTTTTCCATTATTTACCTTGAACTTAATGAATACAAATGGTGAATTTTCTTCTAAGTCTTTTAATTCATACTGTGCAATGGCTGTCTGGCATTCAGGACACCACATAAAAGGTGCTTTTTTTCTATAAGCCCTATTTTTTTTATGCAAATCAAGAAAGCTCCACTGGCTTATTTTTCTGCAATGCTCGTTAATTGTAGAATAATATAAATCAAAATCAGCACTTATTCCTACATTTTTCCAATCCTGAATAAATCTTGGAAGCTCAGTTTTTAAAAAATTTAAGCACAATTGAGTAAACTCCTGCCTCGACATATCCCTTGCTCTAATCTTCTTTTCTTTTTCAACAAGCCTTTCTGTAGGCAAGCCATTATCATCTGTTCCAAAAGGATAAAAAACATTAAATCCATTCATTCTTTTAAATCTTATAACAAAATCCTGCTGAGAATATGAAAAAGCATGCCCTATATGCATTTTTCCAGATACAGTTGGAGGAGGGGTATCGATAGAATATGCCTTTTTATTGCTTTTTGAGTCAAATTTGAATATCTTTTCCTTTTCCCAAAAATCTCTAATTCTCTTTTCAGCTTCTTTGAAGTTGTATTCTTCCATACAAAACCCAATCACAAGATATTTAAAAAAGTATTTGTTTTAGATTATATGAAATCTTCAAAATCAAAGCCAAAAGACCAAGAAAAACCATTAAAAAGAATTAAAATCCTAGCTGCAAGTGATCTGCATGGAAGTTCTGACCTAGCTAAAAAATTAGCAGATAAAGCAGGAAAAAACAATGTGGATTTGGTTTTACTTCTTGGAGACATAAACGGAGCAGTAAAAAGCAAGAATTTAATTGCACCTTTCAAAAAATTAAACAAGCCTGTTTTGTTTGTTCCCGGTAATTGGGATACTACTTTTGAAACATCTATGATAGAATCAGTTTACAATGCTAGAAACTTGGATGGAATATATGCAAAATATGACGATGTTGCATTCATAGGTTTGGGAAATCCAAATTTTCAGCTCTCAATTGACGAAAAAAAAGCATTTGATAAGATGAAATCAAGTTTTGACAGATTATACGGAAAAGGAGACATAAGAAAAAAGATTTTAGTTTCTCATGTAAATGCACAAGGGACAAAATCAGAATTTTCGGGTTTTAAAGGGAGCACCTCATTAAGAAAAGCAGTTGATTATTTTCAGCCAGATTTTCTTTTACAAGGCCACATTCATGAAGCAGAAGGCATAGAAGAAAAAATAGGAAAAACCCACATAATTAATGTTGGCAGAACAGGCAAGATTTTAGAGATCTAATTATACTGTAAAATTAAAACAAGCACTAACATTTTCTTTTAACTCAATACCGCATTTACTATCAACGCAAATTCCACGATACATACAAGAGAGAGTTTCATTAATATAATTTGGAAGATCTTCCAATCTTCCTTCAATATATCTTCCATTCATAGCAGAAGCATTTCCATTATCTTGAATAATTATACAATCTTCATCTATGATACAAGCATCAGTATCTGGTAGAATGGGATTATTTGAAAAATAATTATTATAAATAACAACTCCAGCAACAACAATCAAAGCAATTCCGATTACAACAATTGCGATTTTAAAAATACCTTTCAAAATCTTGAAGATATAATAAACAGAGAGAATTATTGCAAAAATAGCAATACTAGAATATATAGACATAGTTAAAAAACCATTAAATAACGCATTACAATCAAAGCCATACTTGCATAACATTGTAAATACTTTGAATTTCATAATAAAATAGAATATCCCCAGTTGGATCATAGAAGTTAACATAATACATATGATTACAGAAAAAAACACATGTTTTATTTCATGTCCAATTTTTTTTCTTGCAAAATAAACAATAATAATCGCAATAACTGCAAGGATTATTGTAAGAGTAAGACTTAACATATAATCGATTAATATGCTAAATATTTAAATATGTCGGAATAAGTTAAATAACATGCCCAAAAAAGAAAAATCTCCAAAACAACCGGAAGTTGAAAAGATAGAAAAAGTAAAAAAAGATAAAGATACTACTTTGATAATTACCGAGAAGCCTGCAGCGGCACTTAAGATTGCAGAATCATTAGGAGAAACGAATTACAAAAAGTATTCTGATTCTGGAGTTCCATTCTATGAATTTGAAAGAGATGGAAAAAAGTTTATTGTCGGTTGTGCAGTAGGCCATTTATTTGGAATAAGCCAAAAAACAGAGAAAGGAAAAAAAGCAGAAATTCCAACATTTGATGTAGAATGGAAGCCAAATTTTGAAGCAAGAAAAGCAGATTATTCAAAGAAATATTATACCTTACTAAAAAAGCTAGTCCAGAGAGCAAGTCATTTTATTGTTGCAACAGATTATGATATAGAAGGAGAAGTCATCGGATTAAACATTATAAGATTTATAGCAAAAGAAAAAGATGCAAAGAGAATGAAATTCTCAAGTTTAACAAAAGATGAATTAAATCAAGCATACGAGCAAGTTTCGCCTCATTTAAATTGGGGGCAAGGAATTGCAGGAGAAGCAAGACATTACATTGATTGGTTTTATGGTATTAATCTTTCAAGAGCATTAATGCGTTCATTATCAAAAGCAGGCAGGTTTAGAATAATGTCTATAGGCCGTGTTCAGGGGCCAGCCCTAGCAATTGTTGTAGACAAAGAAAAACATATTAAAAAATTTAAGCCAGAGCCATATTGGCAAGTATTCTTACTTGTTCAAGATTTAAATAAAAAAAAGGTAGAGGTCAAATTTCCAAAAGATATCACAAAAGAATCAGAATTGCTAAAATTTAAGCATTTAAAGGGAAAAAAGGCAATTGCAGAAACACAAATAAAAGAAGAAACAATCTATCCCCCAATACCCTTTGACTTAACAACATTGCAGACAGAATCCTACAGATTTTTTGGATTAACGCCTACACAAACATTGAAAATTGCCCAGCAATTATATCTCGAAGGATTAATTTCTTATCCGAGAACTTCTAGCCAAAAATATCCAGAAGCAATAGGTTATAATAAAATTTTAAAAACCTTGGAAAAAAGATTTTCAATAGTTAAATATGCGATAAACAAGAAACCAACAGAAGGGAAAAAAACAGATCCAGCTCATCCAGCAATATATCCTACTGGCGAGTTTCGTAAACTAGAAGGAAGAGATAAAGATGTTTATGATTTGATTGTACATAGATTTGTGTCTTGTTTTTGTTTGCCTGCAATTGTAGATGAAAAAACAATTATAGTATCTATTTTAGATCTAAAATTTTATACTAAAGGAGTAATAATCAAAGAGAAAAATTGGATAAATGTTTACAAAGCAGACATAAAAGAACAAGAGCTCCCAACAATAAATGGGGAAGTAGAAATAAAAGAGATAAGAATAGAACAAAAGATGACACAACCCCCAAAAAGATATTCTGAAGCATCTTTATTAAAAGAGCTTGAGAAAAAATCACTTGGGACGAAATCAACCAGAGCATCAATAATTGAAACATTATATGAAAGAGGATATATAAAAGAGAGAAGTATAGAAGCAACACCCCTGGGAGAAAAACTAATAGACACATTAAAAAAGTATTCTCCCATAATCGTGAACGAGAATTTAACTAGAGAGCTTGAAAAAGAAATGGATTCAATCCAAACAGCTTCAAAAGAATTAGAAAAAAAACAGGAGCATGTTCTGGAAAAAGCAAAAACTTCAATAAGGCATATTATAAAAGAAATGCGGGATAAAGAAGAAGCAATAGGAAAAGAGCTCGCAGAAGGAAATGAAGAAACATGGCAGCAGGAAAGAGAAGACAACACATTAACGCAATGCCCAAAATGCAGGAAAGGAAATCTAAGAATTTTATATGCCAAGGCATATAAAAGATTTTTTGTCGGTTGCTCAAATTATCCTGAATGCAGGGCAACTTTCTCTTTGCCTCCAAATTCTTTAATAAGGACTCTAAAAGACAAAGAAGGCAAATTTGAGCTTTGCCAAGAATGCAAGTTTCCTCTTCTTTTGGCAATAAGAAAAGAAAAAAGGCCGTGGAAATTCTGCTTTAATCCTGAATGCAAAACAAATGAAGAATGGATGAAGAAAAAGCAAGAGGCAAAAGAGCAGTATAAAGCATTGGAAAAAGATGAAAAAAAGTTTGAAGAAAACAAAAAAGTTTAAAAATCAGTTTTTTATCTTTTTCATATGCAAGATAATTCTCGCAATGGATTAACAAGACAAGAATTGGAATCAAGGCTGAAAGCAGATTTGCCTGAATTTGCAGAAGTGCATGAAGGAGAATTTGTATTCATGGACATAGATGAGACCCGATTTTTTAAGAGTAATAGAGAATTGAGAAGATATGTTGAAGAAAAATATGGGGGAATGACATGGAATAGGGCATATGTTACTGCAAAAATCCATAGAAATTCAAATCCATCCCCGCTTTCTAATTCCGTCTGAAACAATTTCAAATTCAAGCTCTTTTTCAGGCAAGCTCCTATGTTTTCTTAAAATTAAAGTTCTTTTTCCTCTTTCATACTTCAATTCAATTAAGCACTTGCTCCAATATTTCAATAAATCTCCTCCAACCATATTGACACTTTTTTTAATTCCTTCTTTTAACTGCTCATTCGTAATAAAATCAGAATAAACTTGGTTTGTTATTATTATTGGAATCTGCTGTTTTCTTGCTATTTCATTTAAAATTCTTAACTGCCTTGCAAGTTTCCTGTTTATTTCTTTTATTTTAATATCCTGCCCTGATTGAATTGCATCTCCCAATTCTAATCTATATAGAATAGTCATGCTGTCTATAATAATCAAAGAAATATCCCCCCTTTTTACATTTTTTAAAAGCTGGCCAAATGAAACTTCCTGTTCATCAAAACTGGTTGGCTTTAAGAGCATTATATTTTTCAAAATTTCTTCATAACTCTCATTTTTTAGAATTTGCCTTGCTCTATCAATAGAAAAACCACCCTCCGTATCTATATAGATTATTTTATTTCCTTTTTTTGCCTGGCTTAGTGCTGCAAGAATGCAAAAATTTGTCTTTCCACTCCCCGCAGGCCCATAAATTGTAGTTATTATATCTGTTTCATACCCCCCGAATAAAAACTTGTTCAAGTCGTAGCTTCCAGCAGATATTTTTAATTCTCTCATGAATAAGTAAATAATAACAAGATTATAAGGATTATTGCCCAAAAGAATATAAGATTATTACAAAAAGATTTAAAATTAGCAAATCTTTATTATATAATGAGAATTGCCTTTTTCGCAGATAACTTTTTGCCTCAAACAAACGGAGCAGTTACAGCAACACTAAATCTAATAAAAGGATTAGCAGACAGAGGACATAATGTTTTTGTGATTGCTCCAAAATACAGAGGTTATAAAGAATTTTCTTATAAAAATGTTATTGTTAAAAGAATTCCAAGTTTACCATCTCCATTTTATCCAGAGCTAAAAACAACATCACCAATTAGTTTTGAAATCTTTAATTATATTAAAAACCAAAAAATAGACGTTATTCATCTGAACTCTCCACTTATGTTATCTATTTTAGCAATCATTATCTCAAAAATATTAAAAATTCCGTTAGTAGGAACATTTCATACTTTTTTTGGAGATCCACAATACTTAAAGAATATAGGATTAAACTTTAAAATATTTGAATATCTCTCTTGGAAGTATTCAAAATTAATCTATAGTAATTGCAATTTGTTAACTTCCCCATCAGAATCAACAAAAAAAGATTTAATCTCCCAGGGTATAAATAAAAATATTCAGGTTATTTCAAATGGGATTGATAATAAAATCTTTGATAATTCAAAATCAAGGCAAGTAAGAAATAAATTAAATCCAAGAGGACCACTAATTCTCTTTATAGGAAGAATTTCTCATGAAAAAAATATATTTTATTTAATTGATTGCATTAAACTGGCTGCAAAAAAGATTCCAAAAGTAAAATTGTTAATTATAGGGGATGGTCCACAAATGAATGAATTAAAAGATAAAATAAAACAGTTAAAATTAGAAAACAATGTAATCTTAGCAGGAAAGATAGATCATGACAAGCTCATAAAATCTTCAATTTTCAAAGCATGCGATTTATTTGTAACAGCTTCAATAACAGAAAATCAACCAATGACAATTCTTGAAGCCCAGGTAAATGGATTGGCCTGCATAGGGATAGATAAAAGAGGCGTTAAAGATTTAATAAAAAATAACTATAATGGTTATCTTGTTAATCTCGGGGATAAGGAAGCATTCGCAAATGCTATAATAAAAGTAATTTCAAACAAATCACTTCATAAAAAAATGCAACAGAATACTCTTAAGGAAATAGAAAAGCATAAGATAAAAAGCGTTTTAGATATGTGGGAAAAAGAGCTATCCGAACTTATTTATCTAAAAAATCATTAATTTCTTTTATTAATCTTTTTTCCCAATTCAATACAATTAAATGGTCCGCTTTTTCTATAATCACTAATTTAGAATTTTTAATTATTTTTGACATATCTTCTGCACATTTTATTGGAAAGATGCTATCTATTTTTCCACCAATGATCAATGTAGGCATTTTTATCTTTTTAAGAAAATTTTCAGCACTAAAATAACCTGCTTGCCTAGAAAAGTTAAGATAGCTTTTAAACCCAGTATTTTTTATATCAACAAACAACCTTCTTAAATTCCAATCGCCTGTTTCAATGTAATTTTTATAATCTATATGACCCCCAATTTTTTTATTTGGAAAATAATCAAAAAAAGGCATAAAAAAAAGGAGTCTTCTTATAACTCTTGTACCCATTCTTTTATCAGGCACATAGTCAGGATTTATGAAAATTACCTTTTCAACAATATTTTGATGTTTCTCCAAAAAATCTAATAAAACAAGATTTGCAAAAGAATGCCCAACAATTACAAATTTATTTATTTTTTCATTTTTTAAAATTTTATATAAATCTTCAGAGATTTTTGTAATTGCATAATCTTTGTATCTTTTTGGTCTAAAGGATTTCCCATGCCCCCTTAAATCTGGAATTATAAGATTATATTTCTTGCTGAGTTCTCTCTCATAAGGAAGCCACGCAGATGAACTCGATGATAAACCATGAATCAAAAAAAGAGTCTTCTTCTTTTTTGAGAAATAACTCTTTCTATAATATATTCCCTCAAGAAATTTTTCTTGCATCTTATATTGTCTTATAATAAAATTTATTTAAGAAAAGGATAAGCATCCTAAAAAAATAATATCTTATAAATTTTAATTTATTAAAATTAACACCATAACCAAAATTATTTATTACTCTATTAAATTTAATTTGCCCAGCATTATGGACAATAGCAATTTTTTCTCCACCCCTATAATAAAATTCCCCATTTCTAATTAAAAATCCATCATTTGCTGTCCCAGGAATAAAATTATAAGTATTTTCTAGTTCAATGAAACCTTCTTTGTAAAATAAATAATTTGCAATAATCTGGTCTGGTCCAAATTTATTTTTATCTGTAATTAATGTATTACACATTCTGCAAAATCTCATAAACTTAACTCTTGGAGCAATTACTACTCCAGCATTTATCATTTTTTTGCTATTATATTTCTTTAGCCTTAAAATAATATTTTTATCAATACTTCCCTGTAATGCAGACCACTCATTAAACGGGAGCTTGAATTCACAAACAGCACGATAATCTTTTTTATTTTCATAAAAAAGATGACTTATATCTTTCTGAAATATTATATCTCCCCCATCGCAAGACATAACTTGGGCATATTTATTTTTTTTAAGAAAATTAAGTATATCCCTAAATCTGATAATTACTACTTTTCCATCCCTTTTGCACCTTATTATTTTTATATTACCCTCTTCTATTTTATTTATTTGCTCTTTATTTAATCCATAATCAAGGACCACCACATCAATATTATCAAGATTTACATTATCCTTCAGAGATTTAATCCAATGATTTGCGAGAAAGTCCCCATATTTTGAATCTGAAAATGTAATTATTGCATTTTTTTTCATTTTTTTATCTCCTTAATACTACGACCCATTTGCAATTTTTTCCCCAGATATGAAGAGAATCTCTTATAAACAATATAAACAACAATTACTAATGGGATTAGTAGCAAGAGTACATACTGCCCTATTTTTAGATATTTAAAGATATTATTAATCGCCCACCCCGCATAGAATCCCATGGATGTAAAGATTAATGCTCCAACAACATTAAATAGGATATCAACCAATAAAAATTTTTTAATTGGAACTTTCATAAAACCCGCAAGTATAATTCCAGGAATAGGTAAAAGAGGAATAAGTTTAACAATTATTAAGGTTTTACAAGCATGTTTTTTCATATCTCTTTCAATTAATTTCATACGAGAAGGTCTTAGCCCCAGTCTATGAACAAACCTTTCAATACCTGCCTTTCTGCCCCATCTTCCAATAAGAAAGAGCAAGGTATCTGGAATAAAATTCCCCAATAATGCTAGGAACAAAATTATCCAAACATTAAGGTATCCAAGCGAAGCTACAAAAGCAGCAGCCGCAGTTATTATCGGCCCCTCAACAACCATCATAAGAAATATAATCAAATACCCATTTGTCTGAACCAGCGAAAGTGCAGACTCAAAATTTGTTAGGATCATTATACCTATTTAAAGATGAACGGCCTTAAAAATCTTCCCTTAAATACCAATAAAAATTCTTCTTTTTACATTTTTTTTGTCTAAGATACTATCTAAGACAGAAAATAATTTCTCAAAATTATAATAATTTCTCTTGAATAGAAGTTCATATTTATGAATATTTTTTATAAAATCATTAAAATCATTAATACTAAAATTTTCATAATAATTCCCAAACCCAATCTTTTTAATCATTGTAGAATTTAAATATTGCTCAAAATGTTCTTTTATTGGTATTGCAAGGTAGGGTTTTTTCAAATATACTGCTTCAGATATTAAGCTAAAACCCGAATTAGCAATAATCATAGAACAATTTTTTAAATCTTCTAGAAAAGTAGAAGATTCTTTAAATTCTAGGTTTTTCTCATTTTTTCTAATATTATACCCATAGATTAAGAATTTTTTAGGAATATTTTTAAGAACCTCTAAAACTTTGCTATTCTCTCTACTTAAATAAACAAGAATAATTTTTGATTTTTTGGGAGAGAGCCCCATAACTTCTGTCCTTATTAATGGGGGAACAAAAAAAATTCTTTTTCTTGCGATTTCTGGTTTTAATAAACTCAGGATAATATAATAATCTGCTCTAAATGCAAATATTTTAACAACCAATTTTGAAAGCAGAAAATCAATCCTATGCTTTTCAATAGACCACAAGCTCATATTTTTTAGAATATTCTCATTATCTATTGAAATTAGTGGGATAAAATATACTTTTGAAATAATAGTAGTAAATAACTCCATATCAGTAATGCATACATCAGGGCAAAATTCTCGGATCATAGAGTTTATTTGAGGAAAGTCTATTATGAATTTAAACAAATTTTTTATATTTGAAAAAATTGTTTTTGTTCTCTTTATTCTTCCATTTTGAAAAGAAATGTCCATGCCGTTTATCTTTAGAACATCAAATTCTTTATTTAAATCATCAAATGATTGACCATATGTTAAAATCTTTATTTTATGGCCCTTATTTATCAGATATCTAGCAATTAACCTCGCACGAGACAGATGTCCAAGACCAACACCAGAAACCCCATATAATATATTCATTAAAATATAATCCTTGCATTATTTAAAAACTCTACTTTAGCTTCTTAAATTCACTAGAAATTCTCTCTAACTCTTTTTCAATTGCAGTAATTGCTTTCTTAATCAATTTTTTTGGATTATCTCCCCTTATATGTAAAATAGGGCTCTTTCTTAGATGATCTCTTCTCCAAGCAGCAACTTCAGCACCTTCTTTATTAAGATAATTTCTAAGCAATTCTGCCAATGTAAGGCTATTCATTTCCAAATCCATTTCATTCTTTTCTTCTTTAAGAATTTTGACATCCATAAAAAAACAAGCTTGAGACTATTTATAAAGTTTAGCTTTTCACACTTTCCACAGAGCTTGCTCCATCTTTTTTGATCCTTATAACATTGTCTACAAAACCTTCTATTTTCTGTTCATGGCTTACAAGTATTATCTGTTTTGAATTTAACTGTTCAAATATATCTCTCATTTTGTCCAATTGCTGTTCAGAGAAACCATCTGTAGGCTCATCCAAAATAATCAAATCCTTGGTTTTTATTTTGGATAAGATTGAGTTTAATATCTGATTTAGAGCAAGCCTATAGGCTAGTGCAACAGCAGTTCTTTCTCCCCCAGATAAGAATTCATAATCTATTTCAAAATCCTGGTTTGTTATGATGGGAGTGAAATCTTCATTTAATCTTACAGACAAGGAATCAGAAACAAGCATAGAAAACCAACCGCCAAATAATCTTGAGAAATCAATCCTAAGTTTAGCAAGAACATTTGTTTCAGTGATAGTAATTAAACTTATGAATTTATCCTCAAACCAGTCTTGTAGCCCCCGGATATAATTTAATTGCTCTCTAGATTTTTCCATCTTTTTTAATGTTTTTTCCATTTCATCAAGATTGATTTTCTGCAGTTCTAATTCCCTGTTTTTTTGAGCCAGTTCAATTTCAATTAACCGCGATTTATAAGATATACTATCTAGATTATTTTTTTGGAAGTCATATTGTTTCTCAATATCTTTAAATTCTTCAAGTTTTAGCTTCTCCCCATTTATATTCATTTCAATAGAGTTTATCTCTAGATTAATTCTTTCTAGAGTCATTACATCAGATTTTAATTTTAGTTCAATATCTCTTTGATGTTGATATTTTATTCTTGCTCTTTCTAAACCATGCAGATCATTTTCATATCCTCCAACAAGCTCTTTTTCAGTTTCTATTTCTCTAATCAGCCTGTTTTTTTCAATCATTTTGGACTCCAGCTCTCTGTCTATTTCTTCAAGATTATATTGTGTCCTTTTGGAGATCTTATCTTTATGTTCAGCACTTACTGACTGAAAACAGGTAGGGCAACTTTCCAAATGTATAATCTTTTCTTTAAGATCAAAAGCATTCTCCTTTCGAGACAATAGGACCGAGATATTTGAGCTTATTTTTAGAAAAGAGTCATTTAAACTATCTAATTTTTTCTTATGGCTTGCGATTAAATTTAAAACTTCCTGCATTGCACCAGATGAGAAATCTACCCGGTCTTTTATTTGTTTTGCCATCAAATCAATCTCTTTTTCAGTCCTTAGTTTTAACTCTTTTTTGCCTCTCAATTCGGTTTCTGCCCTTATAAGCTCAGAATTTATTTTATTTCTATCAAGTATTTTATTTTCAACTCCTCTTATTTTCAACTCCTCTTCTTTTTTTATCTTAATCATTTCATTATAATCTAAATTTAGGTTATTTATCTCCTTTGACAGCTTGATTTTTTTCTCATTTTCTAAAACAATTTTCTCTTTTATTAAATTTATATCCCTTATCTCCACTTCCTTTATTTTAACCACCTCTCTTAATTTTTGAATAAAAACTTCTGAATTATCTTTAATCCTCTTATACCTATCTATCCCAAAAATATGTCTTAGCGTATCCAATCTGATTTCAGGGCTTTCCTGAACAATCTCTTTCATAGACTCTTGGGGAGTATAAATAGTATATTTATATAACAGGTTAGATTTTTTTACAAATTCTTTAGGATAATTCAGCATTTCTATAATGCGATTTTTAGCCTCAGAAGTAGATAACTCTTCTCTCTTATTATTTACTTCTATAATATTTGAATCTTGGCTGATACTGCCATTCTTGCTTCTTTTTATCGTTCTTTCAACAGCTATTTTTTTATCATCTATCTCAAATTCAAGATGCACAAGAGCATCGCTCTCTCCTGCACGTATTAAAGATGAGCCTTTTTGTCCTGGTTGAAGCCCAAATAAAGCAAATTGCACCCCAAGCAAAATGGATGTCTTTCCAGAGCCAATATCCCCAGAAAGAAGTATAGATCCATCTGGAAAATTTAATTCAAGATCATTATAACTTCTTATATTTTTCATAATAAGTTTTTTTAATATCATATCAAACCCTCCAGATTAAGAATTTTCTTTAATTCTTCTAAAAAACGCAATTCAAATATAGCAGACTTTTCATCTTCATTCTTTTCAATCGCTAAAGCATCTATTATCCTAGAAAGTTCTTTATTAAAATCTGCAGGATTTTTATTTTTAAATTCATTTATTATCTCTTCTTCTATATTATCAGTATTCTTATTTTCAATAATTACCTCAGATTCCATTGCTTCCAACGAAGAAGTATTTCTTAAAAATGAATAAGCTTCCTTTTTTTTAACAAAATCCTCTATCTCATTAAATCGAATATCTCCTGTTTTCCCTTGCTTTAGGATTCCTTTTAATTTAAGAAGTAAAATTTTGTCTTTCAAATTTAATTTATCCATCTCAGAAATAATCTTTTCAGTAGCAGTCAGTCCATTTTCTAAAAAGATTTCACAACTAATAATCTCCCTTATATTCAATTTGATATTCTCTGTTTTTATCTTTCCATTTTCTGCACAGACAATTTCAAAACTTCCATAATTCAAATCAGCTAATTCCTGAAAATTATTTGGAAATATTGGTCCGGGGTATATAAACATTGAATTTGCCTCTTCTTTTTTAAAAACTTGGTGAATATGCCCAAAAGCATAATAATTTGCCAAAGGCAGTTTTTCTTTTTCAATAGACTCCATAGGAATATTTCCTACAACATCCTTAATTGTTGTATGAAGCATAAGTATTGTAAATGGATAAACAGAGTCAAGATAAATATTCTTTAAATCTCCTATTTCCATCCCAGACTTCTTTCCAGAATATCCAAAAATAGCTATATGTTTATATAAAAAAGGCTTTAATTTTATCCTTCCATCTTCTTGGGTTTCATAATTTTCAACATTTTTGCAGAATCCTGATTTTTCAAGCACCTCCAAAAACGTTTTTCCAGATGCAGAAAAATCATGGCTTCCCGCAATAATAAAAACAGGTATATCCGCATCTTTAATTCTTTTAAATTGTCCAAATGTTTCTTTTAATATTTCAATAGGAGGATAAGCAGAATCAAATAAATCTCCTGCAATAAGAAGAAAATCCACTTTCTTATCTATAATTTTATCTATAGCAATTCTAAAGCTTTCAAAATTAAGCTTCTGCAATTCTTCCTGCCTCCATCCTCCTAGATGACAGTCTGCAAAGTGTGCAAATCTAACCATATTTTTCAAAAACATGCAAGGTTTAAAACAATTTAGGTGATGGATTTAAATTTGCATACTTTGCAGACAGATTAGAATGATAAAAAATTAAAATGAATCCCGCAACCCTCTATTTTTGTATCCTCAATAATCTATTTAAATATAATTTTTCGAAGCACCATTTATCCAAAAGAGCTTTTCAAAAAGCTCATACATCCAAAATCAACAACTCTTCAAAAAATAGCTTCTTTTTATCAACAATCTTTACTCCAAACTTCTTAATTCTATTAAATGGGGTTAGAGAAGAAATAAGCAGAAAAATCTTTCCATTTTTGTTCAAATGCCTTTTAGCTTGTTTTAAAAAACTTAAGGCAGTTTCATCTCCTTTTTTCCCGCCAGTTGTGTCTTTTCCCCCGTCATATTTATCCCCAGGTAAATAAGGTGCATTAAACGTAATCAAATCAAATTTTTTATCTTTGAGGTTTTTAAATAAATCAGATTTAATGCAATTAAAACCTTTTTTTCTTACAAACCACACACTTAATTGATTTATATCTGCACATAAAATATTCTCTTTTTTAATTCCCATCTTAAAAGTAGTCTCAGCCAAAATCCCAGAACCAGCCCCCATATCAAGATATTTTAAATTCATCCTATTTTTTATCTTGGCTATCTCTTTCTTAATAAACTCTGCAAAAAAAATAGAGTCTTCACTTATGGGATAGATTTCCATTATTTAAAGAGCTGATTCCAATATAGTCCAAGCAATACAGCTCCACCTATAATTAATATTCCTGCCAGTGCAATTAAAACATAAATTAAATACGATCTTTTATCCTTAACCTCGTAAGTACTTTCAAAGGGCAGTTTTTTATATTTTCCATCTTCTTTTGAAGAAGTTTTCTCATTTGAATTTAATTGCTTCGTTTGAATCCAAGATTTCATTTCTTCAACAGCTTTATTTATATCTTCTTTTAAATAACCCGCATTTTCAAAACTCTTTGTTATTTTTTCTAAACTTTCTCCTTTTTCCAAGGCATTTTTTATTCCCGTTGTTAATAAACTCATTTTGCTTAAATTTCCAAAATTTGTCCGTCATACATGAGGTGGCAGTCTTTCCCTGGTTTGTACCCCATTTCACTTGCTAACTCTACCATTGATTCTGTTTTATCTGGACCTCCATGTGCAGGTATAATATGTTTTGGTTGAAGGATAGATATCATATCTCTTAAATCTTCTCTGCCAGCATGTCCAGAAACATGGACATCTCTAAATATTCTTGCCTTATTTTTTCTTAATCTTTGTTCCATCTTTTCAAATTGTTCTTTGTTTATTTCTGCAGGGATTACACTTGAAGAGAATACAACATGATCATCTTTTTTAAGCCTGAATGGCAGCTGGTTTCTTGAAACCCTTTCTAAAATTGATCCTGGCTCCCCCTGATGACCTGTACAAACAACAAGATATTTTGACCTGTCTCTTTCAACTTTTGAGAAGATATGCTCCACCTGTCTTCTATACTTAAACATTTTAACCCCAGAAAAAAATGGTGCAAGTTTTAATTCAATAGCTGCTTCAGCATATTTATTCAAACTTCTTCCCAAGAATAAGACCTGTCTGTTTAATTGCTGGCCAAAATCAACAATACTCTTTAACCGAGCTATATGTGAAGAAAATGTTGTAACAACTATCCCATTTTTTCTATTTTGTGTTGTAAGCAAAACTTCTTCTAAAAGATTTCTAGCTATTTTTTCTGAACTTGTTTTTCTGTCTGATGGCGCGTATAATGAGTCGATTATTAAAGCATAAACTCCTTCTTTTGCCAATTCTCTTAATTTTTGGTAGTTTGGTTTTTGTCCAACTATCGGGTTATCATCTATTTTAAAATCATTAGCATATAACACCACCCCCTTGTTTGTATGTACTGCAACAAGACTTGTTTGCAGTGTGGAATGAGTTATATTTACAAAATCAACCTGATATTTTTTATTTTTTCCTTGAACAAAAAAAGTGGTATTTGGTTGTATTGGTTTTATTGGATTTCTGATCGTTGTTTCATTGTCTAATAGAAGTGCTTTTAGAACACCCGTAGTAAATGGAGTGCCATATACTGGAGCATTATATCTATCAGACATAAATGGGACAGCCCCAACATGATCTAGATGAGCATGCCCAATAAACTGCGCCCTTACCTTATGTCTTATATTATTAATAACATTATCATTTGGAATCGCATCAATAGCCCTAAGCTTCTTTTCTGTCAAAACCCCTTCTCTTTCTTCCATTGAGACAATTGCAGGAAGAAAAAAACCTTCATCAAATATAAATGCATCTTCCTCTGTTTCCAAACAGCACATATTTTTTCCCACCTCACTAAATCCGCCAATACTATATATTTTCATATTTTTCTCTTTTGTTTTATTATAATTGTTTTTTTAGCTTTTTATATTTATGGATAATTTAATTTTTGTCATTTAAAATTATCCAGACAGAAAATCTTACACAATTGCCTCAAAAATTTTCTATCTGCAATAAGCTTTTTATAGTTTATTTATCTATAAATGTCATGCAGAGAAAAACAATCTATCTTTTAGCAATCTTGATTTTAGCAATATTTGCCGTCTTTTTACTAACAGTGTATCATAATACCAAAATAAAAAAAGATGCCCCAGCAATACAAAACTGCAATTCAGATTCAGATTGTTTTAAGTCAAGCAAATCATGTTGTCCATGCAACATGGGAGGAGAAGAAATCTGCATTTCAAAATCACAGGAAGAAAATCATTCAAATAAATTAAAATGTTCCGAGTATATGGCCTGCCCGGCAGTTTTTAGCTGTTCGGATAAGGAGTGTTCATGTATAAACGGAATATGTACTCTTAAATAGTATTTATTAAACTCAGGAATAACAATAAATTTATATACAATTTTAATATGTAATTATATGGGGAAGAGGGATATTTTATTTTATTTTATTTTATTTTTATTATTTACTGTAAATCTTAAAATTTCAATTTCAAAAAATCAGGATTTAGATAAAATTTCTGTTTTAAAATCAGAAAACTTCAAAACAAATAAGATTCATCAGCAAGTTTTTAATGAGATCAGGAATCAAGATAGGGTGCATGTTATTGTTAAATTAAAAGATAATCCAAAATTGCAATTATTAACTTCAAAAACAGACTCTGCACAAAAAATTGAAAAAAATAAAGTAAAACATGCTTTTTCATCATTTAATGGTTTTTCTGCAGAACTGTCTCTTCAAGATATAGAAAAATTAAACTCAGATCCCCAAATTGAATCAGTAGAGTATGACTATCATATTAAGCCAACACTTCAAGATTCTATCAACCTTATGAACTCAACTATAATTTGGCCATTTAAAATAAATAATCTAAACTTAACCGGTTTAGGCGAAGCTGTTTGTATAATTGATACTGGAGTAAATTATAGCCACTCTGATTTGGGAGGATGTTTTGGAAATAATAATGCTTCATCTTCTTGCAAGGTTATAGGCGGTTATGATTTCGGAGACGATGATTCTGACCCCATGGATTATAGTGGTCATGGGACTCATGTTGCAGGAATAGTTTCAGCCAATGGATCGATATCAGGCATGGCTCCAGATGCCAAGATAATTGCAATAAAGGTTTTCAGTAATGATGGAAGTTCATCTGGTTCAGACATTATTTCTGGAATTGAATGGTGTGTTGGCAATTCAAGCATATTCAATATCACTGCAATAACAATCAGCCTGGGATTATGTTCTGGGGATCCATGTACAGATATTTTAAGAAACTCATATTGTGATTCAGAATTCTCTAGTTATGCTACATCAATCAATAATGCAATAGCAAAAAATATTTCTGTAACAATTTCAACAGGCAATGATTATAACTTTACCCATATCGGAGTCCCTGCTTGCCTGGAAAATGCAACAGCAGTTGCATCAGTATCAAAAAGTGATATAGTTGCATCTTATTCAAATAGGAACAATCTAACAAAAATCCTTGCAATTGGTTCCTTAGTTAACTCTACCCGTTGGAGTTCAAGTTCTTGTTTATCTGGTTGTGCTTGTTCTGGAAATTATATGGTTTGTTCTGGAACAAGTATGGCTGCACCAATGGTTGCAGGAGCAATTGCAATATTCAAACAAACATTAAAAAGGATGAGTCAGTCAAAAACTCCCAAGCAAATAGAAAATATACTTAATAATACTGGAAAAGTTATATATGATTCATCATCGGGATTGAACTTTTCAAGATTAGACTTATTCCAAGCAATAATTAACCTTGATTCAAATTCACCAAATACAACCCTAAATACCCCTGCAAACAATTCAATTTCTTCCTCAAACAACCAGACTTTTTCCTGCAATATTACTGATGATTTACAAATAAAAAATACAACTCTTTATATTTGGAATTCCAGCTCTATTTATTATTACAATTCAACATCTAAAAGTGATACTTCTTCGCAAGCATCATTTAATATTACAACCCTGCCTTATGGAAATTATAAATGGAATTTTTATTCATGCGATTTTAATAATAACTGCTCTTATTCCGCCTCAAACTTTTCAATAATTCTTTCAGGAGTATCTTCTGATTTATCTGCTCCAGAAAATTCAACTTCCACAAATCAAGATTACATAACTTTTGTATGCAACACCACATCTAATGCAGAAAATTCATTAAATAATATTACATTATTTTTATGGAACTCTTCATCGATTATTGTTTATAACCAAACAAAAAATATTTCTGGAGCAGGCAATCAAACAGATTTTAATATCTCTATTTCTAATTTTAGCGATGGAAATTATTATTGGAACTGTTTTGCGGTTAATAATGCAAGCAGGTCATCTTATTCAGGTTCAAATTTCACAATCATTCTTGATTTTACCCCCCCAGCAATTTCATTATTCCGTCCATTAAACAATACATGGTATAACTCACTTAGCTTTAATTTAACAACAGATGAAGATTCAGATTCATGCATTTTTTCATTAAATCATGGAGATAATCAAACAATGAATAAAACAAACTCCACCCGCTTTTATTATTTAAACTCAAGTATGCAGACAAATAATTCACACAACAACAATATTACCTTTTATTGCAACGATAGTTTGGGGAATTTAAATGCAAGTTATTTAGTCTATTTTGGTATAGACACAATATATCCAAACATAACTATTATCTACCCCGAGGAAGGTTATTCAGAAACAGCTTCAAGCTCAACATTGAATTTTACTTTTAATGCATCAGATAATTTGAATATCTCTTCATGCAGCCTAGTTATTAACAATGCAATTAGCTTGACAAATACATCCATGGCAAATCAGCATCAAACATATCAGTTTTCACAGACAATTTCTTCAGGTTCTTATCTATGGAAAATAAATTGTACAGACGAAGCAGATAATGAAGCAGCCTCAATCTCAAGAAGCTTGGTTATCAATACTCCAATAATAATAAATAGCGGAAGTTCTGGAGGCGGAGGGGGAATCCAGGATCAAGAGCAAATTTATACCCCCACAATGCAGCAAACCAGGCAAAGCTATACAACAAGCTTATCTAAAAATAACAAAATAAAGTTTTCTATTTCAAAAGAAAATCATACTTTGACTATAACAAAAATAGAAAAAGATTATGTAAATATTACTATACAGAGCAGCCCGCGGACTTTTTTATTGTCTATCGGAGAAGAGAAGAAAATAAATTTAACAAATCCAGAATATCTTGACTTTTATATAAAATTAAATTCTATTTTAAACAATAAAGCAAATTTAACAATAAAAGAAATAAATGAGCCAATTTCACAATTAAAAGAACAGAACCAAAGCAGGAATAATTCAGATAAAAATACAGCTAAATCAAGCTCAGAAGAAAATGTATTAAAAAATTCAACAACTAAGCAAATAACAATAGTATTATTAATCCTTTTACTTATTATTATACTTATCTTTATAATAAGAAAAATCCATTTTTGGATGTACCTTAAGAAGCACAATAAGAAAAATGATGAAACCAACAAAAAAACTGAAGCTAAAGAATAGCCAGAGAGATAATCGCAGATATCTTTTAGTTCAGGGAAATGATAATGAAAAGATAGAAAATGCAATCCTAGACTATGTTGGCATTTTAGGTTTTGCCAAATCATCTTATATAAAAGTTAAATCAGAAGATGGAAAGATAATATGTGCAGTAAAAAGAGAAGAAATAGAAAAGGTTAAAGCAAGTTTGGCTTTAGCAGGTATAAAAGTTCTTCGTATTTCAGGCACATTAAAAGGACTGGGGAGATAATCAACTAAATTTTCTAAAAATTAGCACAACCATAAACCTTATAAATTCTCTAAATTTAACCAAATTACTAAATATTCTTTAGATAGATAAAATGGAAGATATGCAACACCAAGTAATGGGGTATGACCGAGCGGCAACAATGTTTGCACCTGACGGACATATTCTGCAAGTTGAATATGCTGAAAAAACAGTCAGGCTTGGTTCGGCTTCTATTGCAATAGTCTGCAAAGATGGCGTTTTAATTGTTTCCGATAGAAGAGCAAAAGACAAGTTGATTGTAGAAGAATCTGCAAACAAAATTTATGAGGTTGATAGCCACATTATGGCAACAGCCGCAGGAATACTTTCAGATGCAAGAGTTTTAGTTGAAAGAGCAAGAATTTTAGCCCAGCAACACAGAGTTACTTATGACAGCCAGTCAGATGTTGAGCCAATTGTTGGCGAGATTACAAACCTAAAGCAGCAATTTACTCAATATGGCGGAGCTCGACCTTTCGGAGTTGCATTAATATTTGCAGGATATGATTCAAAACCCTGTTTATTTTCAACAGATGTAACTGGAAATTACTTTCAATATAAGGCAGAAGCAATAGGCGAAAATGATGAAAAAATAAAGGAAAAATTAAGACAGAGATATTCAGAAAATCTAACAATTCGCGAAGGTATAAAATTAGCATTAGAAATCTTTAAAGAAATACAAGGAGAAAAATTCAATTTGGATAGATTTGATATTGCCACAATAGGCGAAGATAAAAAGATTAAAAAGCTTTCTGCAAAGAGTTTTTTATAACATGGGAGCCCTTATAGACTTGCAAAAATTTAAGGGAGAAATAGCAAGAGTTGCCTGAAAAGGAATTGAGACAATTGCAGATGATGCATCTCTTGCGTCTACGGGGGTAAATACCTGCCCAAGTTTTAGAAGATTAGCAGAAAGATTATCATTTCCTCTTGCAGATTATGTAGACGATTCAGGAATTTTAACTTCAAAAGGGAAACATACATTTGAAAGAATGATAGAATCCTTAAAAAAGGGTTTTGTTGAAAGAAGGCACAATAAAAATGGGGAATCTTCACAATATTTCTCCAGCGCATGCAGGGTATTTCAAGATTCATTAAATAACCCTCAAGCAATTTTTAATTTAACTGTTCTTCAAGCATATACTTTTTACACATTATGTGTTGAGTGTTATTAATTAACCAGCAAGGTTGACAAAAATACTAAAGGCATTATCAAAGCATCTATGGTCAGGTAAGCTTATGAACTTAATATGCAAATCTTTTGAAGTGTTTTTCCTAATAAACCTAGCCTGTTTCTTGCTGTTCAGCTTCCCTTAGAAATAGTATAGGGTATTGGGTTTTGATGAACAAGCATAAATTGTTGCAAACTAACAAACATTCACAAGCCAATAAAATATCTCGCTGTAATCTATAATTAATATACTGGAGATACTCTTGTTGAATGAATAAAATGAGTTTTTGCAGGTTATTTGATTATATATCTAAGTGAAGCATAATCATCGTAATGCCAGAAATAAGGTTTATTTAATATCACAACAAACCTTAAAAACAAATTATAACTAACATAACTATGGTGAAACAAGTAATCGCAAGATTAAAAAGAGAGGGAAAGACTTTTGAAATTTTAGTGGATATAGACGAAGCCCTAAAGGTAAAAGAAGGCAAGGGCAGCATAAATCTCGCTTTAATTTTAAATAGTATATTCTATAATATCAAATCTGGTGAGATAGCTTCTTCTTCTAATTTATTTAAAATATTCGGAACATCAGATATCCTTCAAATTGGAGAAAAAATAATTAAATCTGGGGAAATAGAGATTCCATCAGAATACATAAAAAAAGAAAGAGAGCAGAAATATAAACAAGCTATAGACTTCCTGTCAAAAAATGCCGTAGATGCAAGTGGCAGGCCATATACTCCAGATAGAATTCTTAGAGCATTGGAAGAATCAAAAGTTAATATCCAGAATAAACCAATAGATTCTCAGATTCAAGATATAATGATACAGTTGCAAAAAATAATTCCAATAAAACTTGAAATAAAAAAAATAAGAGTAACAATCCCCGCCCAACATACGGGGAGAGCATATGGAACAATAAGTTCCTATAAAGAAAAAGAAGATTGGCTTTCAAATGGAGATTTGCAGGCAACCCTATCTATTCCTGCGGGGCTATTAATGGATTTTTATGATAAATTAAATTCAGTTACACATGGCTCTGCTTTTGCAGAAGAGATAAAAGAAGGTAAAAAGTAGAAAAAATGTTGAGTAAACCAGTGAACTTAACATGCAACTCCGTTGAAATAGTTTGTTTTGATAAACAATAATTATATGATTGTCCAGCGACAATTGACGATCAATTAATATAAAAGAGACGCCAGTCGATTATATAATAGGAATGGAATGCTATAATCCGTAATGTTAAGTTTGATAGTTTACTTAACAAAAAAGAAACCTTTTTAAACCGACTCTTATAATAATAACCATACAAGAAAAGAAAAATGGAAAGGAATATTATATTATGGAAAATAATAGAAAGATTATAACTCCTGGAGAGATTGTAATTCAGGGAGAAGAATTCTTGCCAGGAGATGGGACAAGAAGAGAAAAAGAAGATATTGTTTCAAGCAGATACGGATTAGTTGATATTTCTGAAAAATTGGTTCGAGTAATTCCTTTATCTGGAGTTTACAGCCCAAGAAGAGGAAATGTGATAATCGGTGAAGTAATAGATGTTCTTTTTAATGGTTGGCTGCTCGATTTTGGAGGTTCTGGAAATGGTTTTTTGTCTATAAACGAGTGTCCAAGATTTATTAATAAAGATGAACTTCAAGACACATTTGATTTCGGTGATTTAATAGTTGCAAAGATAATTGGTATTAAATCCAAAGGTATAGATTTAACTGTTAGAATGCGGGGGCTGGGAAAATTAGAAGATGGAATGGTTATAAAGGTAAATCCAAATAAAGTTCCTCGAGTTATAGGCAAAGAAGGGAGCATGGTTAATGTAATCAAAGAAGCAGCAAATTGCGAGATAACTGTTGGTCAAAATGGCTTAATTTGGATAAATGCCCAAGAAATAAAAAATGAGTTAAAAGCAAAAAAAATCATAGAATTTATATGTGACAATTCATACACAGAAGGATTAACAGAGAAAGTAAAAGAATTTGCAGATAAATTAGGAGAGGAATCATGACAGCAAAAAAAGAGTCACATGAAAGTGCTTATAAAGAAAGAGTAGATGGACGTGCATTCGACGAATTAAGAGAGATAGAAACGAAAATAGGAATAATTCCCAATGCAGATGGAAGTGCAATGTATAAAAGTGGAAAAACAATTGCAATTGCAGCTGTTTTCGGACCAAGAACCTTGCATCCACAACATATGCAGAATCCTCAAAAAGGTATACTCCGAGTAAACTATGACATGATGTCTTTTTCTGTTCCCGATAGAAAAAAACCCGGTCCGAATAGAAGAGGGCAAGAAATATCAAAGGTAATTGAGTGGGCTCTGTCTCAATGTGTTATTCTTGAAGAGTTTCCAAATACAGTCGTAGATGTTTTTATTCAGATACCTCAAGCAGATGCAGGAACAAGAGTTGCAGGCATAAATGCCGCTGCAATGGCTCTAGCTCATGCAGGAGTTCCAATGAGAGAAATGGCTTCAGCAGTAGCTGTTGGAAAAATGGATAAAACTTTAGTTGTAGATGTATGCAAGGAAGAGGAAGACTATGAAGAAGGAGAAGGTGCAACAGATATTCCTGTATGTTTATTATCCCGCTCAAAAAAAATAGCATTACTGCAGGCAGATGGAAAAATTTCAATAGATGAATTAAAACAAGCTTTAGAAATGGCTAAAAAGGCCTGCGAAAAGATACATGAAATTCAATTAAAAGCATTAAAGGAGGCAAGATGAAAACCATATATTTACCAAACGGTTTTGATACAAGGGGTGTTCCAAAGCCAGAACATGGAGATATTCTTGTATGCATAACAGATAGAGGAGAACATAAAAGCTTAGTTAGTTCTACTAATGGTGACTGGCTTTCTGTTGCATGGCAAGAAGGAGATGAACTAGGATTATGCGGAGTTAGTTATGATCCTAAAACAGAAACATTAAGTTCATCAGATATTGCACGGCGTTTTCCTGCAGGAAGTTTTAGAGATATAGTAGAAAGATTAAAAGAAGCAGATATGTGGACAGAGGGGACAAGATGATAATCCCAAAAATACAAAAGCAGAGAATTATAGAATATATCAAGCAGGGCAAAAGATTTGATAACAGAGCATTCGATAAATTTAGAAAAATAGAAATTAAAACAGGAATAAGCTTGAACGCAGAAGGTTCTGCATCTGTTAAGATTGGAAAAACAGAAGTTTACGCAGGAGTAAAAATGGATGTTATGGAGCCATACTCTGACGGGCCTTCAGATGGAACACTGACAGTAGGATTTGAAATGTCTCCTATCGCTTCTCCAGATTTTGATATGGGTCCGCCATCTATAAAAGCAATAGAAGCAGGAAGAGTAATCGACAGAGGGATAAGGGAATCAGGCCTCATAGAATTTGACAAGCTTTGTATTAAAGAAGGTGAAAAAGTTTGGGGGATATATTTAGATATCTATGCATTAAATGACTCGGGCAATCTAATTGATGCTGCTTCCCTTGCTGCATTGGCGGCATTAGCAGATGCAAAAATTCCAGTATATGACACAAAAGAAGGCAAGGTGGATAGGCATCAGCAATTAACAGATAATAGACTCCCCCTAAACAAAGAATCAATGTCTCTTAATTTAACTTTCCATAAAATCGATGGAAAGATAATTTTAGATCCAACAAGAGAAGAGGAAGAAGTATCAGAATACAGAATAAGTATAGCATTCTCATCTCATAAAGGAAAACCAAGAATTTCTTCAATACAAAAAGGAGAAGAAGGAGCAATATCTTTTGAAGAAATGGAAAATATTTTAAACCTTCTTGAAGTTAAATTTAAAGAAATGTACGAAGAAATACAAAAACAAATTTTCAAAAAATGAACAAAGAAATTTTTACAAAGTATGAAAGAGCAAGAATTTTGGGAGCAAGAGCATTACAAATATCTATGGATGCTCCAGTATTAGCAAGGGTCGAATCAGAAGTATTATCAAATCTAGGTTTTGATCCATTAAAAATAGCTCAGCTTGAATTAGATTCTGGGGTACTTCCGATATCTATAAAGAGACCAATGCCTGAAAAGAAAGAAGAAAAAATAGAAAAGATAAAAGTAGAAAAAGTAGAGGCAAGCGATGAAACAAAACAGAAAGAAGAAGTCAAAGAAGAAAAATCTTTAGTTGATGATGGCGGGGAGATAATGGAGCTTTCAAATCCAGAAGACGAATTTGATTCTTTTGGAGAAGAAGGAGATTCAGATGCAGGCGGGGAATACGAGTAAGATTTATTTTCAAATACAACTATCTAAATAACTTTAATAAAATTTATACCATCCAAAAACCTTATTAATACCCATTCTTTTTTATTATTATGTTAATAAAAGAGGTTATCCCCAAGATTATAAATAATTCTCGGAATGAGAAAACTATCCAGCTAACAATTAAAACATTAAAAGGATCTTTTACCGCATCATCTCCTTATGGAAAATCAAAAGGCAAATATGAAACCCCGGCCTATAATGAACGAGGAATAGAATTTAGCATTAGATTATTAAAAGAATTTTCTTTTCAATTAAAAAATAAAAACTTTTCGTTAAAAAAGTTTGATGATTTGAAAGATATTGAAGAAAAAATAATTAATTTTGAAAATGAATTTGGAAAACTTGGGGCAAATATAACCTATGCCTTGGAAACAGGAATATTAAAGGCAGCCGCAAAAGAAAATGAAAAAGAACTTTGGGATTTTATCCTAGAGGATAAAGAAATAAAAATTCCCATGCCCATAGGAAACTGTATAGGCGGAGGAAAACACACACATTCTCCAAAAAAACCAGACTTTCAAGAATTTTTGCTAATACCCCATGAAAAAACGTTCTCTAAAGCATTTACTAAAATGTTTAGAGCATATGAAACTGCAAAAAGTGAAATAAAGGCTTTAGAAAAAAAATGGATTGTTCAGACAAATGACGAAAAAGCATGGCAAACAAATTTGTCTAATGAACTTTGTTTAGACATTTTAAAAACAGTTTCAGATAAATACTGTTTGCGGATAGGAGTAGATTTAGCAGCCTCATCTTTTTTTAATAAAACAAAAAAAGAGTTTAATTATCATAATAAAGAAATAAATAGAAATTCAGAATCTCACTTAGAATACATCAATATGTTAATTCAAAGATATGATCTTTTCTATTTAGAAGACCCTATGGATGAAGAAGATTTTTTTGGTTTTTCGCGTCTGATTTCATTCAAGAATAATAATACCTTGATTGTCGGAGATGATTTAACAGTAACTCATTTGGATAGAATAAAAAAAGCAGTTGCGCATAAATGCATAAATGCGATAATCATAAAGCCAAACCAAAATGGATACCTATTAAAAGTGAAAGAAGCAGTTGAATTCAGCAGGAAAAATAATCTAAAGATAATTTTTTCTCATCGTTCAGGAGAAACAATGGACGATGCATTAGCAGATTATGCAGTTGGATTTCGAGCAGATTTTATTAAAACAGGGATTAATGGAAAAGAACGTCTGATTAAGCTAAAAAGAATGATAGATATAGAGAAGAGTGTTGGTTTAGGGTAATTATAATTTTATTTCCGGGTGGTCCGGCAAATTTTTAGAATGAGCATCTAGTCTTCCAGATTGAAGACAATCCCAGCAAGTGTGAATTTGTCCGCCCTTTTCAACAACCTTTCCAGTATCATTGCATTTTTTGCAAATAGGTTCTCTTTCCATATAAATTTAGAATGGGCGTAGTTTTTAAGAATTATTATAGTTGAGTTTATCTGAGATAAAGCTTTAAAAACTCATTTTTCTATATAAAATTATTATCAGGTACTGGTTGAAACAAACCCAGATCAACTCCTGAACTTATTATAACTTATTTAAAAATGATGAGAAGAAAAGAAGAGAGCACTATATCAAAAGAAAATGATTTGGATAATTCTGAATTTGAAGAAGACAAAGTAGAGATACCCGCAGAAAAAATAAAAGAAGATGAACAAAAGATAATCAAAGAAAAAAAAGATGAAACAATTTTAACTTCTTTGGAAGATTACATTAAAACAGCTGCCTATCTTGGAACGAAAGTTATTACTCCTACAATGAGGAAATATGTTTATAGGAGAAGACTTGATGGATTAGCAATCTTAAATACAACCCTTGTAGATAAAAAGCTAAAAGATGCAATAGACCTTATATGTCAGTTCAAACCAGATGAATGGACTCTTGTCTGCAAAAGAGAAGCAGGGTGGAGACCTGCAAAGATATTTTCTGAATTAACCGGAGTGAGATTATTTACAAAAAAGTATCCTGCAGGAGTTATAACAAATACTGTTCTTCCAAATTTTTTTGAGACCAAAATGATGATGGTATGCGATCCTTGGCTGGACAAAAATGCCTTGAACGATGCAAAAATTGTTCAGATACCCATAGTAGGCATTTGTGATACAAATAATAATACCAGTGATATAGATATAGTTATAATCTCAAATAATAAAAGCAATAAATCGCTGGGTTTAATTTTCTGGATTTTAGCAAAAGAGTATATGAAAGCTCACAAGATAGCAAAACAGCTTCCTTCTTTAGAAGATTTTGTCGGTGAAAAGCTGATACTTGAAGAGCCGAAGAAAAAGAGAAAAGCAAAAGCAAAAGAATTAGAATTGAAATCTGATGAAGAAAAAATCGAAGAGAAAATGAAACAAATCTCACAAGCTGAAGAGGGAGTTTAGAAATAATTCTAAGTAAGCAGCAAGTTATGTAATTACAGAGTAATAACAATAGGAAGGTTTAAAAAACAAGTACTCTTAAGCTTTTTATGATAACATTTGATTTAATGGTACGTAGTAATAGAATTAGAAATCGGCCCTAATATAGCCAAATCTCTTCTGTTGAAGATAAAACCTTGCCAAGAGTAGGCGAGGTATATCATTTAGACGATAGAACTTATGTAGTAACGTCAGTAGAACGCAGAGCAACTTCAAGAACTGTTGATGGTATTACAAAGATTGTTTCTAATTCAAATCCCCGGGTATTTATTTTTGACTCCTCTTTAAGTGAAGAAGAATTATAAAATTATAAAGCGGGTTTTCTCATCATTTTATCATCGATATTATTAATAAGTTTTCTTCTTTAAAAAATCAAAACCTTTATAAACCTCTTTTTAGACTACTATATCATTGTCAAATGATAACTTTAAAAAGTATATCAGAGACTCAAAAATTTCATATTTTTGGGGCTAGAATGAGTGCCTTATCTTCGAATAGGGTATGATGTTGCAGTTATTCTAGTCAAGTTGATGTTAACACACAATTTTTCTGTCAATTTATTTATGCAGTTTTCGATAGGATAGATCTTGTATTCGAATTTCTTTTTACTTGCTCATAAAAGAAAGTTCAAGGAATTCCAGTTTATCCTGCTGGAGGCTGCGGCTATTTGGTTTGAGATAAGCCATGCAAGTCTGACGATAAGTCGGCGTACTGCTCAGTAACACGTAGCTAATCTGCCCTTAAGTCAGGGATACCCTCGGGAAACTGAGATTAAGACCTGATAGGAGATTTTTTCTGGAAAGAATTTTCTCTTAAACTTACGGCTTAAGGATGAGGCTGCGGCTGATTAGGTTGTTGGCGGGGTAAAAGCCCACCAAGCCGATGATCAGTAGGGGCTCTTAGCGGAGTCGCCCCGAGAGGGAGTCTGAGACACTATTCCCAGCTCTACGGAGTGCAGCAGGTATGAATCTTTTGCAATGCGCGCAAGCGTGACAAAGCGAACCAAAGTGCTTTTCGCACAGAAAAGCTTTTGCCAGTTTTAAAAAGACTGGCGAATAAGGACTGGGCAAGACCGGTGCCAGCCGCCGCGGTAATCCCGGCAGTCCAAGTCGCAGCCAGCATTATTGGGTCTAAAACATCCGTAGCTTGTCTATTAAGTTTCCTGTGAAATTCTATATCTTAAGTATGGAGCTTGCGGGAAATACTGGTAGGCTAGAGACCGGAAGATGCAAGGAGTACACTCGAGGTAGTAGTAAAATACGTTAATCTCGGGCGGACTAACAATTGGCGAAGGCACCTTGCAAGTACGGATCTGACAGTGAGGGATGAAGGCTAGGGGCGCAAAAGGGATTAGATACCCCTGTAGTCCTAGCAGTAAACACTGCTCACTAAACATTGGTCTCTCTTCGGGAGAAATCAGTGCTGTAGCGAAGGCGAAGAGTGAGCTACCTGGGAAGTATAGTCGCAAGATCGAAACTTAAAGGAATTGGCGGGGAGACACTACAACGAGTGACGCGTGCGGTTCAATCAGATTCTACACCGTGAACCTCACCAGGAGCGACAGCAGAATGAAGGTCAGTCTAAAGGGCTTACCTAACACGCTGAGCGGAGATACATGGCCGACGTCAGCCTGTGTCGTGAGATGACCTGTTAAATCAGGTAACAGGCGAGACCCATGTGTATAATTACTACCGAAAGGAGCACATTATACAGACTGCCTCAGTAACGAGGAGGAAGGTATGGGCTACGTCAGGTGGTATGTCCCTAACCCCCTGGGCTACACGCGCGCGGCAATGGTAAACTCAGTGAGATGCAACTCCGAAAGGAGAAGCTAACCCCATAATGTTTATCTCAGTTTGAATTGAGGGCTGAAACTCGCCCTCATGTAACCGGAATTCGTAGTAATCGTTCTTTAGCAGAGAACGGTGAATATGTCCCTGTCTCTTGCACACACCGCCCGTCAAACCAACCGAGTTTTGCAGAGAAGAAGCTCTTCTGAGAAGATTCTTTGTAAGACAAGGTAGGTTAAGTCGTCACAAGGTATCTGTAGGGGAACCTGCAGATGGATCACCTCCTATAAAATTTTAAAAAAATTTGTGTTCTTTGAACATAGATAGTTTGCTAAAGCAATCATTGGTGTGGCTTCTTACGAAGCTGTTCATTAATTAATAATAAAGACAAACACTTAGTGTGCGTCAGATATTATTTTTGCGAAGCAAGCTAAAATCGTAAAAATTAATTGCATAATAAATATTAGAGTAACTGCATCTAGCCTCAATCATAATCAATCCGGTGCAAGCGGAAGACGCAGGCACCGAACAAAAAACAAGGGCCTGTAGTCTAGTAGTAAAATGCCTCCCTTGCACGGAGGAGTCTCGGGTGCGATTCCCGACAGGTCCATTCCGAAAGGAAAGACAAAATCAAGTGAGAAAGTTTCGCATAAACTTTTGATGATAAAACTAAATAAAACAAAATAAGAAAAATGGGACAAGAAAGAAATAATACAGAGTTAAGAAAGAAAGTTGGCGGACTAAAAGGATTAGTAGCAGGAACAATGCTTGGGTTAACAATTTCACTCCCAGCTTCATTGGGAATCCAATGGAGAAATGGACTAAAACCCTCAGAAAATCCGATAAGAACAATGACCCCTGCAGTAATAACAGCATTAGCAAGTTATGTTTTAGGAAGAAAATATTACCAATCCGCATCCCCCGTCAATTATTATGAGGGTATGCAAATATAAAAAATTCACAAAATCACACTCGCCGCTATTTAGCGAAGAGAGAGCAAGAAAAGCTCTTTAAAAAATCACGACTATGAATCTCGCGAGATCTTTTGCGGGAGGAGTTGGAGAACATCATGTTCAATGAAGACAGTACGAGGTAATTTATCAGTAAGGAAGATATTGTAACTATTTCAGACTGTTAGAAGGATAGCTTGGTTTGAACTTTGACGAAGGACGTGGCAAGCTGCGATAAGCTTGGGCGAGCTGCATGCGAGCATTGAACCCAAGATCTCCGAATTAGAAACTTTCTCGAAAGAGAATCCCGAAAGGGAAAACAACGCCGGGAATTGAAACATCTTAGTACCGGCAGGAAAAGAAAATAAACAATGATTCCCCCATTAGCAGCGAGCGAAAAGGGATAAGGGCAAACTGAATGTTTTATTGAAAAATAGAATAGATGTGGTGAAGAATAAGGGCTAAGTCAAAGAGTTTAAGTCCTTTGGAATAAGGCATCTTAGAGGGTGACAATCCCGTAAACGAATTTGATATGTCTGTTCTTCAAAGAGTAAGGCTCCCCGGATTGGGGGTCTGAATGCGGCAGAATTAACTGCTAACCCTAAATATAAGTTCAAGTCCGATAGCGTACGAGTACCGCGAGGGAAAGCTGAAAAGTACTCTCACAAGAGGGTTAAAAGACTTGAAATCTAACAGTTACAAGATTGCTACGGCTTTACGGAGTTGTAGCGTACGTGTTGAAGAATGTGCCAGGGAGTTTATCTTTGTGGCAAGGCTAACCGATTGAAGGTAACCGAAGCGAAAGCGAGTATGAAAGTGCGTTAGTCACTGAGATAAGATCCGAATCTAGATGATCTATTCCTGAGCAGGACGAAGTTTTTCGAAAGAGAAATGGAGGTCCGAACTAGTGTTGTGTACATGCACTTGGATGACTCAGGTCTAGGGGTGAAAAGCCACTCGAATCTAGTGTTGGCTGATTCCTGTCGAAATATGCCCGGGTATAGCCTCGTATTTCTTGTTTGTGGGGTAAAGTACGGATAGGTCTTGCAGAGACTTTTGTCTACGGGGAACTTTCCAACTCAGAACCTGCAAACTGATTAATACGAGAGTCAGCTCCAGTGCGTAAGGTACTGCGGCGAAACCTGAACAAAGGTGCCCGGAGTTAAGGTCCCAAAATATTTGCTAAGTGTATCAAAAGGAGTCTTTATCCTGAGACAGTGGGGATGTAGGCACAGAAGCCGCCACCATTTAAAGAAAGCGTAACAGCTCACCCATCGAGGACAGAGGCCCTGAAAATGGACGGGGCTCAAGCAAGTTACCGAGACTCCGGAGGTTCCCAGCATGGGAATTCTGGTAGACAGGCGTCTTTTTTGCACAGAAGTTTTCACGTAAGTGAGAATGGAGCGAAAAGGAACGAGAATCCTGGCGGAAGTAGGATCGTATCTTCCTGAGAACCGGAAGAGGTCGTAAGGGCAAGGTTTCCTCGGCACTAACAATTAGCCGAGGGTTAGTCAGCTCCTAAGTCATGCCTTAACTGAGTATGGCGATGGACAACAGGTTAATATTCCTGTACTAATTATTTTTGCTAAGTCTTCAAATAACTTTCGGATAAACAGAATGCCGAAAGGCATAGCAAATAATATATGGATGGATTGTAATGATGAGAAGTTCGTGAAAGTTTGTGTATTTGTTGATTCCAAGAGTCAGTGAAAAGTTTGAGGAATAGAAAGTAATTAGCTGTACCGAGATCTAACACTGGTGCCCTAGCTGAGAAGGCTAAGACCTGTAAGGTATAAACTGGTTAAGGGAATTCGGCATAAATAGTCCCGTATCTTAGGTATAAGGGATGTCTATTCTTTTCCATGAATTTTTGTGGGGGATAGTAGATTTCAATAACAAGGATGGCCCGACTGTTTACCAAAAACGTAGCCAAGTGCTAATCCGAAAGGATGTGTATACTTGGTGAATCCTGCCCAGTGGTGGTGTCTAAAAGTCCCTTCCAAGGGATCTAAAGCCCATCAAACGGCGGGCGTAACTATGACGCTCTTAAGGTAGCGTAATGCCTTGTCGCCTGAATGACGACGTGCATGAATGGATTAACGAGGTTGTCACTGTCCCTAACCAGGACCTTCCGAACTCATTTACTGGTGAAGAGACCAGTATCGCCTAGTGGGATGCGAAGACCTTATGAACCTTTACTGCAACCTGTTGTTGTGATTTCATTGTGAATGCCTAGAGTAAGTAGGAGCGTCGATGGCTAACTTTGGTGAAGCCGGAGCAAAAGTGTAACACTACTCATCTGCTTTGAAACCACTCACTTTTACAGAACAGCAATAGGCTGGCAGTTTGGCTGGGGCGGCACCCGGGAGAAAAGATATCTCTCGGGCCTAAAGACAAGCTCATCCAGGTCGGAAATCTGGAGTAGAGCGTAATGGCAAAAGCTTGTCTGACTGTTTTCCAAACAGCACGGAAAGCAGAGGTGAAAGCCGGGCATAACGAACTAATGCAGTCTTTTAATGGGACTCATTAACGTCAGAAAAGGTACTCTAAGGATAACAGGCTTGTCGCACCCGATAGTTCACATTGACGGTGCGGTTTGGTACATCGCTGTCGGCTCTTCCTATCCTGGTTGTGCATAAGCAACCAAGGGTGTCGGAGTTCACGCATTAAAAGGGATCGTTAGCTGGGTTAACAACGTCAACAAAACCTATAACGACGCGTGAAAACAGAGCAAATAATTAAACGGCGTTGCGTGTGGGTAACTGCACGAAAAATTAAATCGACTCATATCGGTGAAACCTAAACTCATTTGTCCTTGTCTGATTAAGACAAAGAAATAAAAACAATTGAAGCAAGGTAATACCGAGGGAAGGTGAAATTTATGGAGCCAACAATACTTGCATACATCGCAGGATTCCTAGATGGTGATGGAAGTATCTTTTTTCAGATAATACCACAAAAGGATTATAAATTGAGATTTCAAATAAGAAGCTCAATTGCATTTTATCAGAAGTCAAATAATTTAGAAATCTTAAATTGGCTAAAAGAAAAATTTGAATCAGGATATATCCGTCACAGAAAGACAGGAATCAGTGATTATACTATTGTTGAGCAACAAGAAGTAGAAAAAATTCTGCTTTTATTAAAGCCGTATGTTATATTAAAAAAGAAACAAGTAGAACTTGGATTAGAGATACTAAATAAGTTAAAAACTAAAAAGTCTAACAAAGATTTTTTGGAGATTTGCGAATTAGTAGATAAATTCAAGGATTTAAACTATTCAAAGAAAAGATAAATAACATGCGAAACAGTAAGTAAATTTTTACCCCCGTAGAGACTGAGGGTTTAACCCCGAGAGTTTCATTATTAATGAAGCTAAAACGTCGATCTCCTTTTACAAGAAAAGGATGGTGGTATAGTCCATGCTATTTCGAAAGATTAGATTAACATACGTGAGACAGTTGGTATGATATCTACTAGGCGCGCAGTTGTCTGAGTGGAACGACTTTTAAGTACGAGAGGAACAAGAGTCGGAAGCCTCTAGTGTACCGGTTGTTACGAGCATGCCGGGTAGCCACGCTTTAGGGAATAAGAGCTGAAAGCATCTAAGCTCGAAGTCCTCCGCAAGACGAGACAACAAAGGCCGCAATAGAAGATTGCGTTGATAGAGATGGTGTGTAAGACTCAAGAACCCGAGAGTTTCAGCATTCATCTACTAATAGCCTCAAAAAGAATATTTTTCTTACGCGATACAAAAATTACCCCGTACTGTCTTTATTTTGAATTTGATTTTATTTCTATAAAGATTTATTTTATTAATGTTCTTAGGATTGTTTCTATTAAATTTATAATTATAAAAAGATTAAGTTTTAAATTTTTTTAGAAACTTCTTACAAAAATCAATAATCTTTGTTGTAATAACCCCCCGTCTTTTTACTGGAGGACGAACAAGAGTATTTTTAATTATACTCGAGTTGATTGGATGACATACCTTATTCTTTGAATTTGGATGGATCTGACAAAAATTACTTAAGCTATGCAGATAATGCAGAACCCCGCTAGTTGCAAATACAATATCTCCAATTGCTACAAATTCTTTTTGGGGTATAAGAACTTGGTCCCCTATGCCGAATCTCTTTCTTGGTTTAATTAGCCAGCCAAGAATTTTTTTATTATTTAAATCTAAAATTGGTTGAGTTATATTTCCTAGAAAATGCCCCCCAACAGTATAAACCATTTTATTTGTAAGGCTGCCAATGCAACACTTGTTTTTGATATATCTGAGTTTCTTTATTATTCCTATTTGGAAAACCCTTATAGAATTGCTTTTTATAACAAAGTCCATATTATTACATAAATCTCTTTTTATCTGTCCAATTTCATAATGATACAATCTTTCAATATAATGCCACAACATACCAAACTCAAATTTTGTCTTATTAAGCCAAACAATTATAAGATTCCCGAGTCCTATTTTTGTATAATCAGATCTTATAAATAATTTTCTAAAGAAATTATAAATAAAATTAAAAAATTCTTTAAAAATAAAAACTGCATGAACTCCCATTTTACCCATGTATTCTTTTGTTCTTTCAAGATAATCGTGTTCAATTATTGCCGCTTCTTCTCTGGCTTTCCCAAAATAATAAAATGTTGATTTTCTATACCTTTTCAATGATAAAAACAGAACCATCAAAGAAACAAAGAGTATAAAAAACAAATTTTTCCAGAAGTGGCTTTCTCTAGGGCTTAAACTAATCTGTTCTGCCCCTTCTTGATGTAATACTTCTTTTAAATTATTTAAATTAATTTTCCTAAAAGATTCTGCACGATAATTCTCAAAACTTGCTTGAACATATAAGTCATAGTCTCCATTTATAGTATTGATTGGTAGATTTAATTCCGCGGTTCTTCTTTTTTCCTCAAAACTTCCGAAATAAACTACATCTTGCCCAAGCATTACTTTTTTATCAGGATTCTCAATCCAATATTTTATAATTACATCTCCGCTAAAATTTGCCATGCCTTTGATTAAATAATATAAACTAAAATTGCCAGAATCAATTAATGGCTCTACTTTTAATATTTCAACATCAAATAATTTTACACACTTGTGATTATAGCAAGTATAACTGCTATTGCAATCGCCCTCTCTTTCACATTCATATTTTATTGTCATACTTCCCCCTCCCCCCCCTCCAGAAGGAGGATTAGAACAAACTCCGCAATCAGAAGAGCAAGACGAGCAAGTCTCATCATTATTGCATGAACTATCTCCGCAATATTCCTCTTGTTTTATACTAAAACCGCTGAAAGAGGTTGTTAAATATTCAAATAAATCTCCCGGCCTATCTTGTGTTGAGTCAGAGGTTACATCTGTCCAAGAACCAGAACATATTTGATTTGAAAAATCCCAATCATTGCATTTATATAATCCCAGATAACTCTCATTTGTATAACTTGTTTGAGAATAATTTATTTTTAATGTAGCATTAGTAAAATTAAAACTATTGTTAATCCCATAAGTTAGAATATATCCGGGCGGAGGAACAGAAAGATAGTCTATTCCAAAAGTTTTATTTGTTTCTTTGCTAAGATTTACATTTCTTAATAATAAACTAATATTCTCAGAATATGCTTTAAACTCTATATTCACAAGAGAATCAGGAAAATTATTTAAGATAACTCCATCAGAAGATGAATTTGAAGCAATAATATTATTTCTATAATAAATATTCCATGAAGTATTTATCCCCGTGCTATTACTGTTGGTTATAGAAAGATTAAATAATAATGGTAAGAAAGTTTCAAAATAGTCACTTGAACTTGCAAATCCCCCAAGAGAATTATTTCCAAAAATAGTGATATTATATCTCCCAATCAAATTTGTGCTAGAAAAACTAGTATTTGAATTATTAGTCAGTGTAACAAGATTTATTGTTCCATTGGGCAGAGTTATATTAGCAAAAATTCCTTGTGCTTTCGTAACGCTTGTATAAATGTAAATATTAGAGCCATTTATTGCAGAATAAGGATAAATAGAAAATGAATTTATTATAACTGCAGAAGCATTTAATACAAAGGTTACAGTTTCGCTATTGTTTATATTATTACTCGTATCATTGCACCAAAATCTAGCAACATAACTTCCATCAGACAATTCTCCTGAAGTATAATTTGCCCCAGTTCTACTTGAGTTTATAGTCATTGTATAATTTGTTGCCCAATTATTTATTGTTAATTTACAGAGGGATAAATTCTCATTTGAAGATAAATTAAAATAAATAATATTTTCATTGTAAGTTGTATTTGCAGGAGAAATAATTGTTATTGCTGGTGGAACTAAATCTGGATTAATTATAGTATAACTTCTTAAACCAGAATTATTCAAATTATTACTTGTACCATTCCCATAAGCCCACCATCTGTAACTATAAGTTCCATTAACTAAAAATAAAGAATAATTCCACACGCTTGCAGATATATTATTTGCAGTGTAGTTTGTGCCGTTTATTTCTAAGAAAACACTTCTATTTGTATTTGTAATTGTCACATTAAATATTGCTGTTCCGTTACCAGTTAGGGTTGCATTGTTATCCCAGTAATTTGAGAAAACAGGATAAATTGTATCAACATAAACAGAAACATTCACCAATAAAACTTTTGTATTGCTCGTGTAATTTGTATTCCCATCATATACAAAAGTTACATTGTAATAGCCAACAGATAAGTTAGTTAAATTTGAAAGAGGCATTGTTCCTGAGTTGATTATAGAACCATTCAAATAAATTTTTCCTGTTCCATAGCCAGTTATATTTGTCGCATTCAGCCATATATTCGTACTTGAAGTTCCATTCCATGCTGTAAAATTGTTTGCAGAATTATTAATAAATCCGCTAACATTCCCTGTTGATTGATTTATTGTAAAATAATATACAGAAGTTGTATTATAATTCCTATTTGTTCCATTCCCATAAGCCCACCAGTAGTATGAATATGTCCCTGCACTTAGCTGGCCTATTGTGCTTGTGAAAAGAGAAGAAACATTTGTGGCTGTATAATTTACACTATTAAATTCAATTCCTGCTGTTCCATTTGTATTTGTAATTGTTGAGTTTGCACTATACCCTCTTCCTGAAGTATAAATAGAAGCATTTGTATAGTTAAACCCAAAATTTGAGAATTGAGGATAGGTAGCATCTATAAAACTAATTCCAATCGACTTATTTGTACTCCAATTAGAATTCCCTAAAGAATCAGAAGCAAGGCAATTCCAAGTATAATTTCCCGGACCAAGAGACAATGTCCAATTCGTATTATTGCTTGTTCCAGTTATATTGGCACTCCTATTAAAAGAAAAATTATTATTTGAGCTATTTGTTAAATATAAACTAATATTTTTCAAAACGAGATTATCTGCAGCAGAACAATTAAATGTTATATTAATTGTATTTGTAGTAGAATTTGTATAGCTATCGCTTGGGAAATTTAAAGTTACATTTGGTAAGATTGTATCTTTGTAAAATGTTACAGAACCAGAACCAGTTAAATTTGTATTATTGCAATAAACTATCCAGGTATTGCTTCCTTCAGAACTTGCTAAACCCGTGAAGTTTGTTCCAAAAGGAGAATAAGTTGAATTTGCTCCACCATTCAGAGAATACCAACAAGAACTTAAATTTGTTCCAGAGACAGTATAGTTTAAATCAGAAACATTTGTTGTGTAATTTGCATTTTGAGGATAGCTGACGCTTACAGATGGGGGAGAAATACCTGCTGTTTCATTAGTTATTGTAACATTCCATTGGTTAGTTATATTTCCTATACTTAAATCAGAAGTTAAATTTGCATAAACAAAAAAAGTGTAAGACTGGTTAATTGTTCCTGTTGCATTAACATTCCAAGTTATGACTTGTGATTCTCCTTGATTTAATGTTAAGTTATAGGGATTTTGAGTTGTCGTATAAAAAGGAGTTGCACTTGTATTCATTGAAACGGTTCCGCCCTTGCCTCCACCATAAGCAGTTATAATAACATATCCGTTTCCATAAACTCGACTTACATTATTATTTTGACTTGTACCTCCATTATATGAACCTCCTGCTTGGCCATATGCTGCACTATTACCTGAACCAGGACCAAAACCACTGCCTCCAGAATAACCTCCTCCAGCACCACCACGATTATAACAATCGCCATGCCAATTAGCTACTGCACCACCACCAAATCCACCGCTTTGATAGCTGGATTCTGCTTTGTTTGAACCTCCTGCACCACCTTGCTTGAATCCTATACCGCCTGCATGAACATCACCACCATAACCAGTATCATTTGCCCCTGAACTATTAAATCCTCCTCCACCTCCTCCGCAAGAAGAAGCAGGAGCACCATTCCCATTTGTTCCAGGAGAACTACCTGTTCCATTAATTCCTACCGAAGCATTGATTCCTGTTGCACTATATGCTCCACCACCACCGCCAGCAACTATTAAAACACTAGAGTTTGAATAGTTATTTCCTGTAGCTACAAAAGTTCCCCCGCCCCCTCCAGCATAAGCAGAGGTTAATCCAGGAGTTTGACCAACTAAAATAAAAATAATCTGGCCCGGAGTTACTGCAAATGTTCCTGTCATTAATGTTCCATAACCAGGAGTATAACCACTAACATACCCCCCTGAAGCTCCTTTTGCTGTGATAGTTATTGAAGTAACTCCAGAAGGAACAGTCCAATTTTGGATGCCTGTGCTGTCAACGCCAACGAGACCTGCTAAAGTTGTTCCAGTATAATTTGTTGTACAATTTGTCTGCGTTGGTCCTATACGTCCACTTGCACCGCAAGTTGTAAAATTATAAAATGTGTTTGAAGCAGGGTCTAGAGTGACATTTATCTCCCCGCAATTTCCTCCTGAACAAGAAACATTTACTTGAACTTGAAAAGTCTGATTTTGTGTTGCATTAATGTTTCCTGTTGGAGAAATTAATGTTAATCCTATTTTTGGGATTGCTTTTGTGAAGGTTACACTTGTAGAATTTGCATTTCCTGAACTATCATTGCAATATAATGTAAGGGTATTGCTTCCATCAATGGTAGCTACATTTGTAAAATTATTTCCAGAGGTTTGCGTTGTTGAATTCCAGATTCCAGAAGAATTAGAATACCAACAGCTCCCGGGGTTTAAATCAGAGTAAGTGTAATTTATTGCACTTATATTAAAAGAATAACTCGTGTTATTTAATGGGTAAATAATATTTATTATGGGAGGAGTAAGGTCATATCTAATTGTCCAGTTACTAGAGCCCCAAACACAGGTTGAAGAGTTGTCACATAAATAATAATTCCATTTAAAGTTATCCCCATAAGGGAGAATTATGGAAATGTTTGTTTGATTTGATGTTCCAGAGATTATAGAATTAGTAGTATTTATTATAGAATTAGTAGAATTCCATATATAGAAGGTAGAATTGACAAGATTTGCTGCAGTTGTAAAATTTGAAATGAAATATTGTGTTGCAGAAGTTGAACTCGCATTATTTACTGGAGAAATCAATGTTACAACAGGAGCAGTAGAAGTTACATTTATAATATAATAATCAAATGCAAATGAATTGCTTGTATCAGAACCAGCAGTACTATGAAAAAATCTTATATAGGGGTTTGACGCATCAACAGTAAATTGATAAGATATTAATGTTCCGGTATTAAGAATAGTATAAATTGATGAGTTTAATATGGTCGGAGTTCCAGCAACAGTGCACGCATTTCCTGAAGCAAGGCTCATGTTCTTTGTTCTTGATGCTTGCAAATAAAACATAAATCCTGCAAAAGTTAAATTTACTATCTGTCCAGTATAATTGCTGAAGTTAAGAATAAGTGCAGAGCCATCATTATAATAAGATATTGTGTCAGATTGAGTTAAGCCATTTGATGCACAGATTATACCATCTCCAGATTGCAAATAAAGGTCATCTGTATCCGGAGCATAATTGGAAGTATACCTGCTTGCAGAATCTACACCAGAGCCAGTTTGCATTGCATCCGATCCAGCAATTACCAGACTAGATGAATATATAATAAATAAGAGAGATACTAAACAGAGAGTAAGAATATTTCTTTTCATCTTATCTTCAACTCCTTCTTTAATTTAATTACTTCTTCTGCATCTTGCATCTTCCAGAGCGCATTATTATAAAACTTAGAAATCGCAGGCTGAGAAATCTTCAGTTCTTTAGCTATATCTAACTGAGTTAAACCTTTCTGTTTTAATTTTAAAACTCTCAGTTCTTTCTCAGTTAACATTATATAACCTAAATAAGCTATAATGGTTATATAAAGCTTTCGGACATTGAGGTTCCTTTAATAAGAGTTGTATTCCTCACCAATCGCAGCAAGAGAAAATTTAAAAATAAATAATATCTCTGATAAATATATTACGAAATTATTTGAATAGAGCTCCCCATTCTAACCTCTTTCCCAAAAATAAATCTCAAAAAACAAAGATAAAAATAAAAACAATTAGAACCTAACTAATATCTTCTATTACTGCCAAAATCTCTTCTCGGCCCGCGATTAAATTCTCTTCTCGGCCTTTCTTCCATTGGTCTTGCTTCTGAAACAGTTAGTTTTCTTCCTTCAACTTCTTTTTCATTCATCTCAGAGATTACCTGTTTTGCAACTTCATCATCTGAAATTGTAACAAAACCAAAACCTTTTGATCTTCCAGAATACTTGTCAATAATCAAGCTGATTTCTTGAGTATCATAATCTGCAAAAAGTTTTTTGAATGCAGCCTCATCAATGCTGAAAGGCAAATTCCCTACATATAACTTCATTTTACATTTCCTCCTTATACTTCTTAAATATTACTTTTAAGTGCAATTTTATTCTTGATTACCATCCATTTTATACAAAAAAGGGGTTTTTAAATGTCTCCTCTTGTTCAGCTCATTTACCTCGTATTGTTTACAAGCATAATTCTCCATTTTATATTAAAAATCCCGAAATAAGCCAGGCATTTTATGGTGAATTAAGGGGAGTTCCAGAAGATTATGTAATCAATAATCCAAATAATTTTAATCTTTATATACAAATACTCAATCCAGATATTAAAGATGCAAGGAGTGATTTTACTCTCGAAATAACTCACCAAGATAGTTTAATCTTGCTTGATGGATGTTTCTACAACTGGACAAAATTCCATGAAGAATTTGCAAATGATAATTATCTTTCTGGTCCAGAATTTTCAAAAGATAACTCTACAGGGAAATATAAAATAAAAGTCTCAAATACTGCAAATCTGGGAAAATATATTCTTGTTGTTGGAAAAAAAGAAAAATTCTCCATTTCAGAAACAATTGCAACAATATGAACAATTCCTCAAATGAAAATATACTTTAATAAACCATTCTTTTTTGGCTATTTCACAATTATAAGCTTATTTTTCTTTTGGCCTTCTTTAATTGCATTAGCTTCCTTTGCGTTATTAATGCGCATATTTCTCAAAAAAATCAAAAAACATGCAAAATCTAATTTTTTATTTTAGATTTGCTTTCTAAAAATTAATTTAACTTCTTTATTTCTAAGCAAGTAGGTTCCTATAGCTACTTCTATTACTAAATAAATTACAGAAATAATAGTCGGGTTGGCAAATAATCCAGCAAAATTAAGAAATGCAAAGATATACGAAAGAGTTATCAATGAAATCCTTGCCCAATTCTTTCTAAATAGCAGATATAATCCTGAAATAAATAAGAAAACAGAAAAAATAATAGTAATAATCATCCCCAGATTTATCAATCCCGCCAAATTTGATTCATTGTATTCCATCCCCCCGTTTTCCAAAGCAAGCCTAAATTCCTGAAATTTGCTTGAAGACTCTCCTCCAAATAGACCGCGCACACCAGATTTTGAAAGAACTGCCATAGACACAATAGAAGAAACTATTAAGTATAAGCTAAATATTATAAATACTGCAGAAATTATAGAAACTCCCAAGGGAGTTTTTTTAATAGGTATTATTTTATCATTTTCTATCTTTTTCTTCATATAAAATTTAAATTAATATTCTTTAAATACCTTACTCTCTTATTGGAGACCCTCAATAAGTAACTGCAAAACTAGAGAATTTAAATATTGCATAAATCTGAACAAGCGATTGATTAATCATTGAGAAGTATAATTAATCTTATAAATTCCTCTTATTCATCCTTTCTATGCCAAGATTATCTTTGGAAGAATTAAGAGCACTCCAATCAGGAGACAAAGTTTTATATCTAGATGAGTCAAGCCCCAGGGCAGGTGTAAGATTTATGCAGGCATATAAAATAGAAAAAATTTTAGGAAATTTAATTTATATTATAACTTCTCATGAAAAAGAGTTAGGAATAGAATACAAAAGATTTTCAAAGATTTGAAGCAGGATTTATCAGAAAGTTTTTTTATCCTCAAAAACATTTATAACATCAATAATACAAATAAAATTATGTTACCTCAACTAGAACAAGCCTTAAAAAAAGCAGAAAATCCCAAAAAAGCAAAATTACTTCAAGGATTTTTTAAAACACGCAAAGGCGAGTATGGTGAAGGGGATATTTTTCTTGGAATTGTTGTTCCAGAACAAAGAAAAATAGCAAAAGAATTTTCTAACTTGCATGTAGATGATTTGCAGATTTTATTAAATACAAATATACATGAAAAAAGATTAATTGCACTTTTAATTCTAGTTTTTCAATATAAAAAAGCAGACAAAAATAAAAATGAACAAGAAAAAGAAGAAATCTTTAATTTCTACTTAAAAAATACAAGAAATATAAATAATTGGGATTTAGTTGACTTGTCTTGTCACAAAATTATTGGGCAATACCTTTTGGATAAAGAAAGATCTCTCCTTTACAAACTAGCAAAATCAGAAAATTTTTGGGAAAGAAGGATTTCAATTATATCCACATTAGCATTTATACCTCTCTTGCAGTTTGAAGATTCAATAAAACTTGCAGAGATTCTTCTTCAAGACAAACATGATTTGATTCATAAGGCAGTTGGTTGGGTTTTGAGAGAAGTAGGAAAAAAAGACAAATCAGTCTTAATATATTTTTTAGATAAGTATCATAAAATTATGCCAAGAACAATGCTTCGCTATTCTTTAGAAAAGCTTGATGAGAAGACGAGAAAGGGGTATATGAAGAGATGAAAGAACTCTTGAAGATACTTTTATTAATACGAATAGTTCATTTATATTAGATAATATAAATAATAAAAAATGGAATTGAAATTCTTGGAAAACCAAGTTGAGATAGAAAAAGAATTGAATGAGCTGGACAAATTTGTTATAAAATTTACAGACATATTAAACAAATTAAATATAAAATATGTTATTGTTTCTGGATATGTTTCAATTATTTTTGGAAGAAACAGAAGCTCTGAAGATATAGACCTAATTATAGAAAAATTAGATTACGATAAATTTAATAAGCTATGGCATAAAATCTTATATAATTTTGATTGCATAATTACTGAAAACCAAGAAAATGCTTATTTTGAGTATCTTCTGAAAGATAATTCAATTAGATTTGCAGAAAGAGGAAAGTTCATTCCAAATATAGAAATCAAATTTCCAAAAACCGAACTAGACAAATGGACCCTGCAAAATCCACTAAAGGCATCCCTAAATGATAATCTTCTCTTTATTTCAAAAATAGAATTGCAAATTCCTTTCAAATTTTTTTTAGGCAGTGAAAAAGACATTGAAGATGCAAAATATTTGTATGCTATATTCAAAAATCATCTTGATATTGAATTATTAGAAGATTTCAATCGAAAGCTTAAAATAGTAGAGCTATTTAATAAATATATAAAAACAAGTAAAAATTCGCTGAAATGAAAACCCCCGATATTGATTTAGAAGAATTGAAAAGATTTAAAGAGAATAATTTTAAGGAAAGACTTGAATTTATCGATAGGTATGCTGAGTGGATTAAGAAAAATTCAAATTCAGAATGGAGTTCTCAGCAAAAAGTTATTATTAATCAATAAATTTAAATAAAAATTCAAGAGAGGCTAAATATTGGTTTCCATTATCAATAGAGATTGTTGGGATATCTTTTATAATACTAACTAGCAATTGGAACTTCTAAACCCCCATCTTTTCTCCCGCTCAATTATCTTCCAAACTTCAAATAAAACCACTCCTGAAAAAGCAAAAGGCATGATTAAAGCCCAGTCCTTAAGACTTAGAGAATATAATCCAAACAAGGAGTTTAATGGAGTATAAATCACAATAAGGTTCATAGCTAAACAAGCAGCAAATGCGTAATTCAAGTACTTATTAGAAAATATACCAATCTTTATTAGAGATTCCTCGCTTCTACAAGTATAAACAAATAATAATTCAAACAATATACTAGAGGTTAAAACAAGAGATCTTATTTCTTCAATTCCAAGTTTCATCTTTAACCCAAGCAGAAATAAGAAAAGCTGAGACAGAAAGCATACAAGACCAGATATAAAAAGATAGGTTATCATTCCATCTAAGACAGATTTTTCTTTTTTGAAATTTCCTTTTATTGAATTTCCTTTTTCAAATACAAGAGCAATTGCAGGGATACTATCTGTAACAAGATTTATCCACAATATCTGAATTGGAAGCAAGGGAAGAGGTGTCTTAAATAAAATCGCAAATAGGATTAAAAAAATCTCAGCAAAATTAACCCCCATAAGAAATTTTGTAATTTTCTTTGTATTTTCATAAACCAGTCTGCCCTCTTCAACAGCTTTAACAATAGAAGAAAAGTTATCATCAACTAAAATTAAATCAGAGACTTCTCTGGCAACATCTGTCCCTCGAATTCCCATTGCAACACCAATATCTGCTCTTTTTAATGCAAGAGTATCATTTACCCCATCTCCTGTAATCGCTACATTCTCTCCTTTTAATTTTAATATTTCCACAATCCTTAACTTTTGTTGAGGAGTTGTCCTAGCAAATATGCCAATATCTTCAATTTCTCTTAACAATTTTTCATCACTCATCTTATCCAACTCTTGCCCAGAGATAGCTTTTCCAAAAATCCCCACTTGCTTTGCAATTTCCTTAGCAGTTACCATTGAATCTCCAGTAATCATTTTTACTTTTATTCCTAATTTTTCGCAATCTTCTATTGCTTTTTTAACTTCTTTTCTTGGAGTGTCTTGCATACCTATAAATCCTATAAATATCAGTCCTGCTTCTGGATTTTTTTCACCCCTATTCAGATTTCTAAATGCAAAACCTAAAACTCTCAATGCTTCTCTTTCCATAATCTCTGCATTTTTCATTAGTTCTTCTTTTCTTTTTTCTGTTAACTTCTTCATTTCTCCATCAACTAGTTCAAATGAACACCTTTCAATAATATGCAAAGGAGACCCCTTTGTGTAAATTTTATTATTCCTTCCAGAATCTCTTATTATTGACATCATCTTTCTTTCAGAATCAAATGCAATTTCTCTAACTCGCGGTTCTTCCTCTGACAAAACTTTCTTATTTACTCCCAATTCTAATGCAGACAAAACCAATGCAGATTCAGTAGGATCTCCAATTATATCATATTTTTCGCTGATATTTCCATCTATCTTTTCCTTTATCTCAAATCGAGCATTGTTGCATAGAACACTTGTTTTTACAAGATCAAATGCTTCTTTGTTCTCATCCAATTTTACCTTGTAATTCTTAAAATATAAAAAATCATCTCTTTTATCAAGAATTTTATTGTCAACAAAAACTTTTGCTACATGCATCTTTTCTTCAGTTATTGTTCCTGTTTTATCTGTGCATATTACAGTTACATCTCCCAAAGATTCAGCAGCAGCAAGCTTTCTAACAATTACATTATTTTTTGCCATCTTTTTTGCAGCAATTGCAAGACCAATTGTAACAACAGCAGGCAGTCCTTCTGGAATTGCAGAAATAGCTAAAGCAATAGAGGTAAGTAAAATTTCAAATTTATCCATACCATAAACTAATCCAATAATTAAGACTAATGCAGAAATAACAAGAGTAATCAAAGATATTTGTGCAGCGAATTTATTTAATTTTTTTTGCATTTGAGTTTCTTCAGGATTTAATTTTTTCAAAATTCCCGCTATTTTTCCAAACTCTGTTTCTTGTCCTGTTGAAACAACCAAACATTTGCAGTTTCCTTTAACAATAGAAGTCCCAGCATATAGCATATTTATTCTTTCTGTTAGAACTGCATTTTCATGTAACTTCTTATTTTCTTTTCTAATGGGAAGACTTTCTCCAGTCAGAATTGCTTCATTAACTTCTAAATAATCAGAGTTTATTATTCTGCAATCAGCAGCAATCTTATCTCCCTCTGAAAAAACAAGTATATCTCCAGGAACAATTTCATTAGACTTTATTTTTTTTAGAACTCCATTTCTTAATACTTTTGCGTATGGAACTAGTAATTTTTTTAATTCAAGAACAGATTTTTCAGCTCTATATTGCTGGATAAACCCAATTATTGCATCTAAAAAAACAATTGCAAAGATAATACTCGCATCAATATAATGCTTTATAAAAACAGATAAAACACATGAAGCCAGCAAAACATATATAAGAACAGAACTGAATTGAACTAAAAAAATTTTTATTGGATTAATTTTTGCTTCATCTTCAATTATATTTTCTCCGTATTCATTAAGTCTATCTTTAGAATCAGACTCACTTAATCCCTCTTTTTTAGATTTAAATTCTTTTAAAACCTCTTCAGCTTCTAACGCATGATAATTCATATTTTTATTAAACTTAAGACATATAAAAAGATTTGTAAGCAGGAAATAGGCCGCGTTCTGTTAGATTTCGTTTTCATTTATGAACGAACAATCTATGCTAACATCTGACTAAGCCTCATTTGAGTTTCATCAGCTAGGGCACGCGTTTCAACAATTCCCTCATTCAGTCTGTTGCTTCCCTAAATGGTTCTTTCATATTACTATGAAACACTTCTCTAGGCCAACTTCAACCTTTAAATAAGGGCTGTGTCGTTTCTGTAGTGGAGCCATACTTCACAGCATTCCTTTCACAAGGATAACTCTTTGCAGTACAATTGGTTAACCCAATTGCAGATGTGCGGACCTTCCTCAATGGTTAGAACTCATTTTTTATAGTCCTTGGCTTTTAACCAAACCACCGTAGGTTAGCTATCCTGCTTACCTATTTAAGTTAGTTTAGAGCTATTTAAGGTTTTTGGTCAGAATGTATTGTTAAGTTAGAGGTTGGTAAAACATTTAAAAAAAATTAAAGTAATTTCTGTTTGCTTATTCTTCCGCCATTTAGAACAATCATCATATTTTTGGCTATTCTCTCAATAACTGGAACTGATACACTATTTCCCGCTTGATGATATAAACTGCTATCTGCGATATTTGGAAGTTTAAAACTTTCTGGAAAACCCTGCAATAAAAAACATTCTTTAGGAGTTAGCTTTCTTATTCCCTTATGGTTTTTGATTATAGGCACATTATGACCGCCACGCCCCATATTTGCGGTTAATGTGGGGCATACATTCTTTTTATTTGCTCTTACATACTTTCTACGCCACTGATAAATTGTATCTTCTGAATTAATATCGTTCTTGATTTTTTCATATAGGGGTTTATCATTATAATAATACTTATCATCTGCTTCTCTTGAAATAACTTCTTTAAATGATTTTTTTAAGTCTATTTCTTCGGGGAAATCAAAAGCTTCTGCTTTATTTTTATCTAAAAAACCTACAATAAAAATTCTTTCTCTATTTTGGGGTAGATTTCCGTGCGTCATACTATTAAGAACTTTTGATTTAAGATGATAACCCAAATCGTGTAAGGTCTTTTCAATAATCTTAAATGTCTTTCCGTTATCGTGTCCTTTAAGATTTTTAACATTTTCAAGAAGTATTGCAGTAGGTTTTCTATCTTCTAATATTTCAGCAATTCTAAAAAATAAGTTTCCCCTATCTTTCTCATCTTTAAAACCTTGTCTGTATCCCGCAATACTAAACGGCTGACAAGGAAAACCACCAAGTAAAATCTCAAATTTAGGAATAGAGTTTATATCAACTTTCCAAATATCTTCTACTACAAGTTTAGGCTCACTGAAATTTAAATCATAAGTATCTTTACAGGTCTTATCAAAGTCATTAGCAAAAATAGTTTTAAATCCTGCCTTTTCAAATCCTAATCTTATACCCCCTACTCCTGCAAATAAATCTAATGTTCTTAACTCTTTTTCCATTCTTTTAACAGCTTTCTCCATTTTAAATAATTTTGTTTTGGTTTGCATATTGTATTAACTCCAACCACTTATTATTAGAATTTAGTTTTAAGTTTGGAATAGCCAACTCGTAAGGACAGCATTTTATAGTTTGTTGTTTATTGATAAAATTATAATAAACTTCATAGCCTTTCATAATTGCATTAGCCGAAGCAACAGAGCCGTGAAAACCACGCATTACTTTTGTTCTTGCTCTCACACTATTATGAAGTCGCTCTATTTGATGATTAAAATTTCCGTCTTGCTCACTAATTATATTTTTATTATGGATTACATTAAATTTGAGTAGTTTGTTATTATATCCATAAACTTTTTTTATTATATTCTCATAAGCATTCCAACCATCAGTAGTTATGACTTTAATTTGATTACCTGTATTTTCTTTTATTCTTTGGATTACTGCCTTTATTTCATCTATCCCTCTTGACTTTGAATATTCAGAAGATATTAAGAATTTTGTTTGAGGGCAGATACCATCAATAAAAAAATTCTTTTCCGTTCCTAATTTAGCTTTGCTTGATTTTCTTCTATGATATTCTATTTCATCAACTTCTATTTCAGAGCCAACCATAACTTTTAACCTGCTTGTAAATTTATGGATTAATTTAGCATATTTTAAAACCCAATTATAAACAGAAACATTAGAAGCATTATGAGAGTAGAACATAGCAAGATGTCCTTGAACTCCACGAGTAGAAATACCCCTATAAAATAAATCTACAGATTGAGTTATCTTTTGTGGCGAGTTTCTCATTCTAAAAAATCCGTCATCCACAACAAAATATTTTTTGCAGTCCTTACAAAAGTATCTTTGAATATATCCCCGATTAAGAGTTTTTCTTTTAGTCCATTTGATTATATTTGAACTTTCGCAGTATCTACATTTTATTGTTTCCATTTGAGTATTACCTTGTATAGTCATACTATATATAGTAATAAGTAGTTTATAAACCTTTCTGTTATAAGGTATTACTACATATAGTAAGGTTTATAAGGTGTGATTTCGTAAGAATAATATGCCCGAAATTGAAGTTAAAGTTAAAGGATATAAATGTAATAATTGTAGTTATGAATGGTTACCTCGCTCTAATAAAGAGAAGCCGTTAATCTGTCCTAAATGTAAGAGTGCAAGATGGGATTTACCTAAAAAATACAAGGAGAAAGGCTTAAAAACAAGGAAAGACTAACTATATTATACTATTCATTAAATCCAATCAAACAAGTGCCTAATACGTTCCGTTGCCACAGATTGTATTATGTCATGACTTAGGTCTTGGTCAAGGTGCTAATCTTAACTTATCCCGAGATATTACTACCTTCCGTTTCGGTGTTTAATGTCTCTGCTTTGAGACTTGTTTGATTATGAGTTTCTTGTTCTAAATTTTCAATTAACAAATTAATATAATCTTCTCCTTTTTCTACTAATTTATACTTATAAGAAATTGCACCTCTGTGGATTATTTTTTCTCTATGAACAAATTCGTCAGCTTTAAGAAGTGCCATACCGACTGCTTGTTTTGTTATTTTCTTTCTAAAAACCTCTAATAAAATGTCTGAAATTTGGGAAGGGGTTAGACTATCACTACCCTTTTCTTCCATTATTTTTAATACATACATAGACAAATCAATAGCTTTGTTTATCTTTTTTATAATAGAATGCTCTGTTCTGTTTATCTTTTTTATCATCTCTTCTGTTTCCTCATCAATCCTTTTTTTTGAACCAACTAATGATTTTTTTATCTCCCTTTTTTGTTTTTGGGAATTTTCAGCATTCTCTTTTTGAATATTCCCCGAAATAACTACCGAATTTAAAATTTTTTCAAAAGCCATTGTTTTAAATGGCTCTTCCAAGTTGGCTACTGCTTCTTGTGCCTCTTCTAACCTTTCTTTTAGTGATTTAGTTTCCATATTTTGTTTACTTTATTATACTATTTAAAGCTTCCGATTATAATACGCTTAACGCGTAAAATTATGTGATTTTTAGGCTTTATATAGTTATTGGTAATATACCTATATCTTCTCCACGCGTAAATTTATCAAAAAATGGAATAAATCAAGATTATATAGACGATATAATAAAAATTATAGTTTACATATCTTTATTGGTTGTAATTTCCTAGTCTTAATAATACTCTCAATTATAGAAAATCTGGGTCTTCTGTTCTCTGCTTGTTGTTGCTCAAAAGTCTGTTTCTTATTAACTTGATGTTTGTAAACCCAATCTGGCTCTATTTTATACACCTTAAAAGAGCCATCTCCTGTTGAAAAGTCCAAGAAAAATAACTCATCCCATTCTGAACGGGGTCCGAAAGAAGTTAAATCAGAAGCTATGCTTGAAGCTTTAATTTGTATTCTACTTCCTGTTTTTGTGCTTAAAACATCATAAGAGCATTTACCTTTCTTTAAGCTAACCACCCTAACACAATCAGGAAAGAATAAACAAAAAGCATTTTCGCTTATTGTTTCAGGTAAGTTTATTCCTCTTGTAGAAATTGCTTTTAATCTTTTGTTTAAATTATTCCAATCAAAATAAAGTCTTTTTAATAATTCTCTATCTTCTTTTTCAGGTATTGTTACTTTTGCTTGAAAGATATTCCCTTTAATATTATATTCTTTCCAACCAATCTTCATAAGAGATATAAGAAAAAGATGTTTTTAATTCTTGCTACCAACCGCTAACTTAACAATACATGGTCAGAACAGCTTCTTTTGTTTATTTCCTTCTGCAATCTCCTTAACATTTACCCTAAAAACTTCCAAGATATTTTCAACAGCAGGCAAAATCTGATTATTCAAATAATAATCAATATTATACTCTCCTTTTTCATCAGGCAATTTAACTTTATCTCTTACAAGTGCTTTTTTCTCCCTTGTCTCTGCAATAAAATACTCAACTAACATTCCAATTTTAATTGGTATTCCTATTGTTTTTAATTTCTGCCCAGCCACAACATGGGGAGTAATGGATTTATATTCTGAAAGCGGCTTTTTTAATTGTGTTCTTATTACAATCTGCTTTTTCTCAATTTTTCTTTCTTTTAGGTTTTTTATTGTTTCTTTGACCAATTCAAGTGCTTTTTTCTCATTTCCATCTTTTAATATAAATTCAAGAATATGACTTTGCAATTCCCTTGCAAGAGGGCACCAATCTCTCCTCACTGTTTCAAAACCGCGGATTTTTATTTTTCCTTTTTCATTTATTAATGCATACTTTTTCTTTGCACCAAATTCACCTGTTCTTTTCGCAACCCAGATTCCTCTTTTGAAAAAATCCTCAAGCTCCAATTCCATAATCCCCGGCAGATTCTTATTAATCTCTTCTAACAACTTCAAAACATCTTCTTTTGTATGTTTATTAAGTTTAAAAAAGACAGAATCTGTATCGCTATGAATAACAGTATAACCTTTCTTATTTATCTCATCAATTGTCTTCTTTGTAAAATCCCTTGAAATAGCTGTAGCAGACGCACCTGCTTCAGGGCAGTAATACCTTGCTCCAAAAAATCCCAAATAACCATATGATGCATTTGCAAGCAGTTTGTAAGCATTGCTTCTTGCCTTTGTCATAGGATTATCATCTTTTTTGTATTCCTGTTTGTATCTCTTTCTTTTGTCAATAATTTCATTTAACATTTCTGAAAAAAAGCCCCTTTTCTTTGAAAAATAATATTTTTTATTGCCTATGTCTACTTCTAAAGAATTAGCTTCTTTTTCATTTAAAAAAGTTGATTTTGATAAATTATAAGTAACAATAATACTTGGCCAATAGCTTGTAAAATCGAAAATAGCAATATTTTCATATAAACCTGGTTTTGGCTGGAAAACAAAAGCACCCTCATACTTTTCCCTGTTTTGCCTTTCTCCAATTTCATCATGTATTGGCCTTTTTTCAGCTATCTCATTAAACCTTTCCAAATTATGCAGGATATAATTTTCAACATGGCTTGACATCCTGTCTCTTGTTATCTCAAATAAAGGCTCCTGCAAAATTTTGGAGAATTCAGTCATGTCTGGCCAAAATTTTTCAGCTAAGGAATAAGCCAGATATGAATCATGAATATTATATTCAAAAAAATCTTTCCAGTCATCATCTTTCATTTTTTCAAGTTTTGAAAAATCAAATTCTTTTTTATTATTGCCGAGCAATTCAGATGCAACATCATCTAATGACAAAGTTTCAGACTGCAGGTATTGCGAGAAAACAGCCTCAATAAACCTGTATATATCAACATGAACAATTCCAAATAATCTAGCACTTATCATTCTTCCTCTTGAAAAACTCGGCTGGCTTTTATCCAACCCTAAATAAAGTTTGACCTTATTTGCTTCAGCTCTCGCTCTCAAATAAGGCAAATCAAATCCATCTGAAAAATAACCAACAAGCAAATCAGGCGAATATTCTTGAATATATTTAACAAAACCACTAATCATCTCTTCTTCATTTTTAAAACATTCAACAAATTCTTGGCTTTTTGCACATTTCTTCCAGGTAAGTACCTTTTTATATCCTTGACCATATAGAGAAATCATTAATATCTCCCCCCTTCCAATTTCAAACTCACTTGACTCAATATCATAAGCTAAAATTCTGGGCTCAAAATCTTTTTTTTCAATTTTAGTTGTTTTTTCAGCATTTATGCATAAATCAACATCCAAATCAAGTGTTTCTATCTGTCCTTCAATTTCATACCAATTCAAGGGTTTAATTCCCCCATTCATAATGTATTTAGTAATAATTGAGATATCATATTCTCTCCTTTTATCTATTTCTGGAAAGTCCATATTATCGGCAACATTATGCGCATCTTTATAATTTGTAACAAAAACTTTTATTGCTTTCACATCTTTTCCTAAAAACTTTTTATTATGCAATTCTGTTTTTTCAACTTTAGATTTTCTATTTGATTTTTCAACCTGAATCTTCTCTATTCTATTTTGAACTTTTTTTATCTCTTTATCATCCAGCCCATCTTTTAAAATAGCCCAAAAATAACCTTCAAATTTATCAATAACACATATTCTTTTTCCCCTTTCATTTCTTCCGATTATTCTTATAAAGTTTCTATCATTAAAATCAAAAGCTTCATAATCTAAAGGCATAAATTCAGTCTTCATATATTAAATTATCTAAAGATATTTATATATTTGAGCCCCCATTGTATTGTAACTACGGTATAATAACAACTAATAGAAAGGTTTAAATATTTGAATAACATAGAATATTATGGCAGGGACAATCTTGGTTTCAGAAGACCCAATGTTAAAAAAACTTAGAAGGGACTTTGCAAAAGTTCATGCCTCTTTAAGCAGTTTTGCATCAGGTATAGCTGAAGTTGCAAGGATTTCTGAACAACCTATTAGAGGAGAGATAAGAATAGCGCATATTTGTGCTCCGGAAAATTTTTCAATATCATATTCTGCAGATGGCGGAAGTTTTGGCGATAGCAGGCCATATCATGCAGGTTCAGAAAGAAGAGTTCTTGAAGAGGGTTTTGAATTACTTAAAGCACAATTGCCTGAAGCCTTAAAATTAAAAGTAACAGCGCATGCACCCCATTTAATAGATTTTGCATTAGGTACATATGAAATCATTGATGCTCTAAATATAGGGGAGCGAAATCTCCAAAGGGCAGAAAGGCCAAGAAGGGATTATGTAGCATACAGATGGAGTAAGCTGCTGCAAAGTTAACTTTTCATCTCTCGCAATCTTTGGCATCTTTTCCTTAGTATTTTATTGTTTATTATATAATTCCCATAAATTTATTAATTTCCCCATCTTTTATAATTAATGGGAGTCCAGATATCAGATATAATTCCTAGGAAAGAAATACAACTAGAAGACCTAAAAGGAAAGATAGTTGCAATAGACGCATTTAATGCAATTTACCAGTTTTTAACCACAATCAGGCAGATTGATGGAACACCATTAATGGATTCTAATGGGAAAATAACAAGCCATCTTTCTGGTTTATTCTATAGAAACATAAATCTTCTTGTTGAAGGGATAAAACCAGTTTATGTATTTGACGGCAAACCCCCAGCATTAAAAAAAGAAGAGATAGAAAGAAGGACAATACAAAAAGAAATAGCAAAAGATAAATATGAAAAAGCAAAAGAAGAAGGAAATACAGAGGATATGAGAAAATATTCACAGCAGTTTGTAAAGATTACAGACGAGATAATCAAAGAAAGCAAAGAGCTTCTTGAAGCTTTAGGTATACCTATTATTCAAGCAGAAGGAGAAGGAGAGGCAGAAGCAAGTTTTTTAACAAGGAATAATAAATGCTGGGCAGCAGCTTCTCAAGACTATGATGCCTTGCTTTTTGGAACACCAAGATTAATTAGAAATCTGACTTTAGCAAGGAAGAGAAAAACACCTGCTGGCTATGTGGATGTAAACATAGAATTTATTGAATTTGAACATCTTTTAAACAGCTTGCAGATTGATAAAGATCAGCTGATATGCTTGGGAATTCTAGTTGGAACTGATTTTAATCCAGGCGGAGTAAAGGGAATAGGCCAAAAAAGAGCATTAGAAATAGTCAGACAGCGTAAATATCCTGTAAAAATCTTTGAATATATTCAAAACTCGGATAAATATGAATTAAATTTTGATTGGCAGACAATTTTTAAAGAGTTTCATGAATATCAATGCTGTGAAAATCCAGAGCTTAATTTTAAAAAACCCGATGATGAAAAAGTTAGAAAAATTCTCACAAGCAGAGAATTTTCTTTAGAAAGAATAAATTCTGCATTGGATAAATTAAAAGAAGCCAGTGAAAAGAACAAACAGAAGAAGTTATTTTAATAATTAAAGCTTTTTTTCATCCAGAAAATTATTAATATAAATAAAATAAAAAAGCAAATCAAAGCCATAATTGAATAATTTGTAAAACTAGACTTTCCTATCACATTTCCAGTGATTATGTTTTCTTGAAGAGAACCCGTAGAAGAGGAAATAACAAATATAAGGGAAACAACAAAAACAGCAAGAGTTATAGAAAGTAATATTCCTTTTATCATAATATTTTTAGATTAATTGATTTATTAAGGTTTTTGGTTTGGTTGGCTTTGTGTAAAAAGTTTCTTTGAGATAATTGCACTTCGTTCTTATAGTTAGTCGCTTAGAAGCTCACAATAATTATTAATAAATATTTTAGGAGACGCTAGTCGACTATTTAATAGTTTTATACAAAGTCGTTTGGTTATCTTTAAAAAAGAATCAAGCAGCTTGCTTCATCCCAGCATCTGCAAATAACTTATCAACCATTGCTTTTCTCGCAATATCATCACTCTCATATTTTATTTCTCTAAGAGATTGCTTAAATCCCCTCTTTGCAACTTTTCCTAGCCCCTTTGCAGCTCTTTCTTTGTAAAGATGTGTCATAGCAATAAAATCTCCTGCACCGCCAGGCAACATTGAGGCGGCTTCAGCAGCCGCCCAATATGCTCCACCCAAGATATCCCCCGTTCTTCCAACATAATAGGGTGTATAAAATGCTTTTGGAACAACCTCCATGACTTTTAAGGGTAGTTTAGCAATCTTTCCAGCAGCCTTTCCAGCATACCCCCCGATTAAGAGACCTATTGGCCCCAATGTACCGCCCCCCATAACTCTTCCAAGCCAAGTTGTAAAAGGTGTTACACTTTTTCCAACAACAGTTGTCAATCTATCCCAACTATCCATGAGAGCAGCCCCTTTCATTGTTGCTTTTTGATCAAGGTATGCTCTAGCAACATGAGCTTTTAGTAACTCTAAATAATCCGGATTTTGAGCAACAGCTTTTTGAGCAGCCTTATCACTATCGACTACATATCTAACAACATCTTCTAATCCCGCCATTTTTATTTTTTTCTTTTTATTCTGCTACAATGATCAGCAACACTTTTTTTTATTAAGTCAGATAAGTTTAGAAGTCCTATGAATTTTTCATTTCTGGTTATAGAGCAGAATAAGTGATTTCTTGTTAGCATATACATATAAGCTTTGCATTCATCTTCTTTCTCATCTAAATAATATATATCTTTTGATGCAATTTCTTCTGCTTTTATCTTTCTCATATTTCTTCCACTTGCAACAGCTTTAAATACAATATCGCTCAAAGTTATAACTCCAAATGGTTTTTTATTATCTAAAACAATAATTACTTTGTCTTTTTTTCTTTTTGCAATTCTCACAATTTTATGGATATTATCTTTTCTACCGCAAGTCATACACCTAACAAGTTTAAATCTTTTTATCATCTCATTTACTTTAATTTCTCCATACTTTTAAATTTATTGATATTATTCTTCATCTCTTTCTTTTCTCAATCTTAATGCTTCTTCACCAACAGCAATGTTAATATTTGCCCCTATTTTCACAGCTTCAATTTTTTTCTCACGAGCTTTCTTTGATAATCCTTGTCCTCCAGTCATTGAATCACTCATCTTTGCAGCAACCTCTATTTTTTTAAGCCTTTCATTAGTTATTCTACCTTTTCTTCTAATCTTAGTATATCCCCCCCAAAAATCAAGAGCAATCAATCCAACTATCAAGGTAATTAAAAAAAGGCTCAATGCAACTCTTTCGTTAACAGAGGTGAACACCAAAATAATCTTCTTAGACAAAAATAATAAAAGTTGTAAATGAGCAGAAATAAGAACTAATGCTACGGAATATAGATAACAATATATTGAAGAAACACCAAAAAAATTTGTGAATTGTCTAGTCAAATAAAAAAAGAACAAAACCCAGAGTATAACAGAGAGCAATATAGAAAAAGATAAAGCTGTTTTAGATTCCCAATTGACTCCAAAAAGAGCCCTAAAAACCCCTATTGATTCTAGTTTAACAAATACAGAATCAAGAAAGTTCACAATTGGATTATCTTGGATTATTTTTATAACCTCATTTAATAGATAATCTTTGCCAGTATTTGGATCACTAAATATATCTCCTGGTGTTCCGGCATCTACTTGCAAATCCTCTTCTACATTTTCTGTTTCTCCACTATATAAAACACCTTCAGGAACAGCTCTTGCAGAAGATAGGTTTGAGAATATTAAGAATAAGGCAAATAAGCAAGCTAGAAAGATAACTACCCTCTTTTGTCCCATGATATATAAACAATAGTTAAGTTTTTAAATCATTTGGAATTTTTATTTTTATATATAAGCAAAGGACGAGGTTAGATAAAAAGTAACTATCAGGTAGTAACAAATAGAAAGATTTAAATAGTTCTTTTGCTTAATTGTTTTGGAGAGCAAATGGCAGACGATAAACAATATCACCCAGTAATTGAAGGAATGAAGCTGGTTGGAAAAGGTATAGCTTACACCGTTGGTTCTTGTTGGAAATATGGAGTTATACCGATGTTTAAAGGTATTGCTTGGGCATCAAATAAATCTTTTGAAATTAGTGCAAAAGAACTAAGCAAATTAGAAGAAAAAGCAAAAGCATCAAAACAACAAGCAAAAGAGAAGGCAATGAAAGAAAGAATGGCTGCAATGTATGGCCTATCTTTAGAAGATTTTGAAGCTCTACGTCAAATGCCCGGGGGGGATCAAATATTATTGGAAAATCTAAGAAGAGTACAACAAATCCCTTCTCCAGAAGATCCAAGAATAGATAGACAAGAAAGAATGTTAGAAAGATTAATAACTGCCCTAACTACACAAAGAGGAGTTATTGCTTATAATCCGGCAGGAAGCACTTATGTAGAAAGAGCTATTAACGAAGATTTAGCTTATCGTTTATATTCAGACGCATTTAAAATTGCAACAGCGAGAGCATAATTTAGAATTTTTTTAATTTCTCTTAAGCTCCATGTTGCCTAAATTTCTCTGCAAGTCTCCTCGCCTCTTCACCAGTCATAATCTGAATAGTTGCTCCGCCTGCTGCGTCTTTTGCCTGTTGTTCCAAACGCTTTCTTTCTGCTTCTTCCCTAGATTCTTTATCAAGTCCAAGTTTTTTCAAAATCCCTGCAGTAATTAAAGCACGAAGACTTAAGAATATAACCAACCAAAATGATCTCGATTGCCAATTGCCTGTAAGTAATTTATCTATTCCCGTGACAATAATACTTAAAAATCTAACCCCCGAAAGATAATATAGAGCAAAAATTATCACAAGAGACCAACACAGCGGACTTATAACAAAAGTTCCAAACAATCCTAAAAATCTAAAAACCTTATGGCTAGCATCAGAATCTATAAATCTCCCCAACTTCTTACCCGCCTTACTACCTATTCCTTGAAGAAAAGTAACAGGTTCGTTACTCTGCCTTTTCCCCAAGACGATCATTGCAAATGCAAGTTGAATCCCCCCAAAGATGATTACAGCAACTAATATCGCCAAACCCCAAGACTTTAACAATTCTTTTTTTTGCTCTTCAGAAAAAACTCCTGTTAATTTATCTATTAATGTACGGGAATCTTTTACATCATTACCCCCTATCCAATCGTCATAGGGATTGCCTAACAAGACAGGATTACTAACTTCATTTGTAGAAAAAGTAATTATATCTGAATTTGAATTATTGTCTGAAATAAGCAAGGACCCACAGATAACAACAAGTATAAGAGAAATTATTAAAATAAATGAAGAAGTTGTCAAATTTAAATTTTTTATTAACTTTCTTTTTTCATTTTTGATTTTTGTCTTATTAACCATATCATAATAATTATTTCTAAGCCCCTCCGCCGGGTTTTTGCATTGCATCTGCTTCAATCTTTCTTGAAGCTTCTGCTCTTGCAATAGTTTGTTTCTTTGCTTCTATTTCCGCATCAAGCTTCATTTTTTGCATCCATTCGTCTACATATCTGTTTCCAAATACCATAATTGCAGTAATTACAACAGCAGTTATAACTAAAACCCAGAGTATTGCAGTATCATAATTACCTACAGATTTAAGTACTTCAAGCATGCCCGCCTCATTTCTTGGAAAAATATACTTAAATAATGATGGAATTTTTTCAGTAACCTCTTTGGGCTCAACACCCGTTCCAGCAGCATTTATCTTCCAATACATAGGAGCCATTAATAAAACCAAAGATTTTATGAGCAAATAAGCAGAGTATATAACCCATAAAATCTTTTGCGCAAATATTCCCATCGGATTTGCCTTGGTTGCAACAACCATTGTAAAAAATAATAATATTAATATGGGAAAAAATATAGACATGGCAACACCCATGGCAGTATATGAAGTAATTATAGATACTAATTCTGGAGTTGTTATGAAAAATGTAGCTAATAATCCCACAATAATAGAGGTAACACCACGAAGGATTTTACTTTTTGGAAAATCAGCATATGCAAATGAAGAATAAGACAAAATAACGACTAAAATAAGTATAAGGTATTTTAATGTTTTTCCAAAGAGTTCCTGTTCTTTTGGTTTCATACTATTATAGGAGGTTCCGTTTTCCCACAATCCCCAAAGCACACCCCTATTTTCTACACTAATAAATCCACTGAAGAAATCCCAAATGTTTGCAGTTTTTTGGTCTGCCCAAATATCTCTTGATTGTGTTCCAGTAGCACCAGTACCTGCCCCAGCACCCACACTTGCAGGATTAATTGTTACTGATCCTTGTTTAACTAGCATATCCATAGAAGTATCGCTAATTGATTCTGCTAGTCCATTATCCGATATAAATTTGACATCATTTCTAGTATAACTTAAACCATTAGTAGTAACTGCTTTATCCCCCCTTTTGTAAGCACTAACACTGCTAGCAGATAGAACAACAGCAAGTAATATGGCTACAGAAATTATTGTAAGTAAAAATAATTTTTCTCTTTTTATAATCCTCATAAAATAAACACTATCTTGTTATTTATAAATC
>Ga0233425_10000873_pt1 | contig 72757 bp, 69 predicted proteins | sample Watercolumn_Towu_2_FD_181712 | JGI IMG/M metagenome (GOLD analysis project Ga0233425, IMG submission 181712) | Freshwater microbial communities from Lake Towuti, South Sulawesi, Indonesia - Watercolumn_Towuti2014_140_MG | ecosystem: Environmental > Aquatic > Freshwater > Lake | place... | reverse complement strand
TTCAGCGCCGCCAAGCGGTCGCGGATGAAGGCGAGGCGCACGGGGTTGAAGCGGTGCAGCGGCGCGAACTTGCCGTTCGCGTCCCACCACTCCTCCGCGAGGGCGGCGAAGCGCGCGACCTCGCCAGGGTCGACGGTCTTGTCCAGGGCCTTGCGCGCGGTTTTGTCGAGGGCGGGCATTTGCTTTGAGTTTGCCCTCATCCTGAGGAGCCCGCCACCCATCCTTCGAGACGGGTCTTCTGGCCCCCTCAGGACGAGGTGGCGGGCGTCTCGAAGGACGCGGGCGCCCGCTTGCCTCCCTTCCCTTCCCCGGAGTATTGATGCGGCGGCGCGCGGGCGGCAGAAAACCGCCCTTTCACCTGGGGTCCAAGGACAATCGCGATGGCTCGGCTGGTGCTCAAATTCGGCGGCACGTCGGTCGCCGACATGGAGCGCATCCGCAACGTCGCCCTGCGCGTCAAGCGCGAGGTGGACGCGGGCCACGAGGTCGCCGTGGTGGTTTCGGCCATGGCGGGGGTGACCAACCAGCTGGTTTCCTGGGTGACCGAAGCCTGCCGCCTGCACGACGCGCGCGAATACGACACGGTGGTGTCGTCGGGCGAGCAGGTCACCGCCGGACTTCTGGCATTGGCCTTGCAGAACCTGGGGGTGAACGCGCGCTCGTGGCTGGGCTGGCAGATCCCGGTCAAGACCGACGGGGTGCACGGCAAGGCGCGCATCCAGGACATCGAGACCAAGACCATCGTCGAGCGTTTCAAGCAGGGGCAGGTCGCCGTGATGGCGGGGTTCCAGGGCCTAGGGCCCGACAATCGCGTGACCACGCTGGGGCGCGGCGGCTCGGACACCTCGGCGGTGGCGCTGGCCGCGGCGCTCAAGGCCGACCGCTGCGACATCTTCACCGACGTGGACGGGGTCTATACCTGCGATCCGCGCATCGTTGCGAAGGCGCGCAAGCTGGATAAGATCACCTACGAAGAGATGCTGGAGATGGCGTCGCTGGGCGCCAAGGTGTTGCAGACCCGCTCGGTCGAGCTCGCCATGAAGTACCGGGTGCGCACGCAGGTGCTCTCGAGCTTCGTGGACAAGCCCGGCACGCTGGTCGTGGACGAGGATGAGATCGTGGAAAAGGAAATCGTCAGCGGCATCGCCTACAACCGGGACGAGGCCAAGATCACCATCGCGGGCGTGCCCGACCGCCCGGGCGTGGCCGCGGCGATCTTTGGGCCGCTCGCCGAGGCCGCGATCAACGTGGACATGATTGTCCAGAACGTCTCGGAGGCCGGGCACACCGACATCACCTTCACGGTCGCCAAGGCCGACCTCGACCGCGCGGTTGCGGCCTTGAAGGGCAAGCAGGGGCAGCTCGGCTACAAGGCGGTCAAGCCCGACCCCGACGTGGTGAAGGTGTCGGTGATCGGCGTCGGCATGCGCAGCCACGCCGGCGTGGCGCAGCTGATGTTCAAGACCCTGGCCGAGAAGGGCATCAACATCCAGGTGATCTCGACCTCCGAGATCAAGGTGAGCGTGCTGATCGCCGACGAGTACACGGAGCTGGCGCTGCGCGCGCTGCATTCCGCCTACGACCTGGACGCGGTCTGACATGAATCTCTCGGAAGCCCGCGCCCAGCTCGACCGGCTGTGGCGGCGCGGCCGCGCGTTCCTGGGCGTGGACTGCGCGATCATGGGCGGCGCCATGACCTGGGTCAGCGAGCGCCACCTGGTCGCCGCCATCTCCAACGCCGGCGGATTCGGGGTGATCGCCTCGGGCTCGATGAACCCGCGGCAGCTCGCGGACGAGATCAAGGGCACGCAGGCGCTCACCCGCAAGCCCTTCGGCGTCAACCTGATCACCATGCACCCGCAGCTCCTGGAGCTGATCGACGCGTGCCTGACCCAGAACGTGGGCCACGTGGTGCTGGCGGGCGGCGTGCCGACGCGCGAGGCGATCAAGCGCATCAAGGACGGCGGCGCCAAATGCGTGTGCTTCGCGCCCGCCCTGGTGATCGCGCGCAAGCTGTTGAAATCGGGCGCCGACGCCCTGGTGATCGAGGGGCACGAGGCGGGCGGGCACGTGGGCCCGGTCTCCACCGGCGTGCTGGCGCAGGAAATCCTGCCCGCGGTCAGGGAGGTGCCGGTGTTCGTCGCCGGCGGCATCGGCCGCGGCGAGGCGATCGTGGCCTTCCTCGAGATGGGCGCCGCGGGCTGCCAGCTCGGCACCCGCTTCGTGTGCGCCACCGAGTCGATCGCACATCCCCGCTTCAAGCAGGCGTTCCTGCGCGCCGCGGCACGCGACGCGATCACCTCGGTGCAGGTGGACCCGCGCTTCCCGGTGATCCCGGTGCGCGCGCTCGCCAACAAGGCGACCGAGCGCTTCATCGAGATGCAGAAAAAGACCATCGCCGAGGTCGACCGCGGCGAGCTCGACATGAAGGAGGCGCAGCTCAAGATCGAGCATTTCTGGGCGGGCGCGCTGCGCCGCGCGGTGATCGACGGGGACGTGGAGAGCGGCTCGCTGATGGCGGGCCAGAGCGTGGGCATGGTCACGCGCGAGCAGACCACCAAGGAAATCATCGACGAGCTGGTGAACCAGGCGCTGGAGGCCTTGGCGCGGCGGGCCGAGGCCGCGGCCACCGCCCCCGTCTCGGCGGGGTAGGAGCCCGAACGTGGCCCAGCCGGGGGGATGGGGCGGGGCGTCGCGGCAGTTGCTGCGCCGCTTGCGCGACATCATGGCCGGCGCGGGCACGGCGCAGGAGCGGCTCGACCGCATCGTCAAGATCATCGCCGCCGAGATGGTGGCCGAGGTGTGCTCGGCCTACGTGCGCCGCGCCGGCGACATCCTGGAGCTGTGCGCGACCGAGGGCCTGAGGCGCGAGGCGGTGCACCGCACGACGCTGCGCATCGGCGAGGGCCTGGTAGGCGACATCGCGGCCGAGGCGCGGCCGCTGGCGCTCGCCGACGCGCAGTCGCACCCCAACTTCGCCTACCGGCCCGAGACCGGCGAGGAGATCTACCATTCGCTGATGGGTGTGCCGATCCTGCGCGAGGGCCGCGTACAGGGCGTGCTGGTGGTCCAGAACCGCACCCAGCGCCAGTACACCGAGGAGGAAATCGAGGCGCTTGAGACCATCGCCATGGTGCTGGCGGAGCTCGTGGCCTCGGGCGAGCTGGTGTCGCGGCCGGCGCCGGGCGCGGGCGCGGAGCCGGCGCTGCCGCTGCGCCTCGCCGGAGTCAGAATTTGCGGCGGCGTGGCGCTGGGCCGCGCCGTGCTGCACCAGCCCTCGGTCGCAATCAAGCGCGTGGTGGCCGAGGACCCGGAGACGGAACTGAAGCGCCTGCGCGACGCGGTGCAGGGCCTGCACGACGCGCTCGACAAGATGATGGCCTCGACCGACCTCGCGGCCGCGGGCGAGCACCGCGACGTGCTCGAGGCTTACCGTATGTTCGCGGAGGACAAGGGGTGGCTGGGGCGCATCCGCGAGGCGATCCGCTCGGGCCTCACCGCCGAGGCCGCGGTGCAGAAGGTGCAGAACGATACGCGCGTGCGCATGCACCAGGTCGAGGACGACTACCTGCGCGAGCGGCTGCACGACCTCGAAGACCTCAACAACCGCCTGTTGCAGCACCTGGCCGGGGGCGGCCAGGCGGCGGCGCCGGTGGAGCTGCCCGAGGACGCGGTGCTGGTGGCGCACAACATGGGGCCGGCGGAGCTGCTGGACTACGACCGCAGGCGCCTGCGCGCCCTGGTGCTGGAAGAGGGCTCGCCCACCGCGCACGTCTCGATCGTGGCGCGCGCGCTCGACATTCCGCTGGTCGGGCGCGTCAAGGACGTGTTCTCGCGCGTCGATCCCAACGACCCGATCATCGTGGACGGCGACAACGCCGTGGTGATGCTGCGCCCCGCCGAGGAGGCGAAACAGACGTACCTCGGCGCCATCGGCCAGCGCGCGGCGCGGCGCGCGGCCTATGCCAGGCTCAAGGACCTGCCCTGCGCGTCGCTGGACGGCGTGCGGGTCGCGCTCAACATCAACGCCGGCCTGTTGATCGACCTGGCGCATCTCGACGACGGCAACGCCGAGGGCGTGGGCCTGTACCGCACCGAGATCCCGTTCATGGTGCGCGCGGCGTTTCCCGACGTGGCGGCGCAGGAGCAGCTCTACCGCCAGGTGCTGGACCGCGTCGGCGGCCGGCCGGTGACGTTCCGCACGCTCGACGTGGGCGGCGACAAGCTGCTGCCCTATTTCGCCGCCGAGCACGAGGCCAACCCCGCGATGGGCTGGCGCGCGATCCGCATCGCGCTCGACCGGCCGTTCATCCTGCGCCAGCAGCTGCGCGCGCTGGTGCGCGCCGCCGCGGGCCGCGACCTCAACGTGATGTTCCCGATGGTGGCCGAGGTGCACGAGTTCCTGGAGGCGCGGCGCGTGCTCGAGATCGAGCTCGAGCGCGCGCGCAAGAGCGGCGGCCCGCGCTCGGTGCGCGTGGGTGCGATGCTGGAGGTGCCGTCGCTGGCCTTCCAGCTCGACGCGCTGTTCCCGGTCGCGGATTTCGTGTCGGTGGGCAGCAACGACCTGATCCAGTTCCTGTTCGCGGCCGACCGCGCCAGCCCGCGCATGGCGGAGCGTTACGACGCCCTTTCGCCGCCGGTCCTGGCGTTCCTCAGCCGGCTGGCCGGGCAGGCGGCGAGCGCCGGCAAGCCCTTGGCGCTGTGCGGCGAGATGGCGGGCCAGCCGCTCGAGGCGATGGCGCTGATCGGCCTCGGCTTCCGCACGCTGTCGATGTCGCCGCCCGCCGTGGGGCCGGTCAAAGCCATGGTGCGGGGGCTCGACGTGGGCCGGCTCGGCGAATTCGTGCGCGGCCTGTTGCGCTCGCCGGCGCACAGCGTGCGCGAGGCGATGCGAACCTTCGCGCGCGATCACGGCGTGCCGGTGTGACGAACTCTTCGCGCGGCCGGAGAAAATCGCAACAACCCACAACCGCGAGCGAATTTCCGTTGCCCCGGCAGGCGCATTCCGGTAATAAAAGTAAATCAGCGGCGTTCATCAGGCGCCAAGAAAATCAATGTGTTAGCGGCCTGCGGGCTGGGGCCGCGACGCAATTGGGTCGAAACTTCATCGACGATGTGGCCGGGTAAGGAGCACAAGGACTCACCGGACCAGGGGGCCGAACGCAGGGCCGCCGACAGTTCCCTTGCGCACAATCAGGCCGCGCCCGCCCAGCCGCGCCATGTCGGCATGGTGCTGCGCCGCGCCCGCGAGGCGCAGAACGAGGAATTGCGCGTCGCCGCGGCGCACCTGCGCATCCGCGACGGCTACCTGCGCGCCATCGAGGACGGACGGTTCGACGAACTGCCCGCCGGGGCCTATGCCGTGGGCTTCGTGCGCGCCTACGCCGTGCACCTGGGCCTGGACGGCGACAAGCTGGTCCGCCGCTTCAAGGAAGAGCTGGGCCAGGGCGCGCGCAAGCCGAACCTCGTGATCCCCCAGCCGCAGGCGGAAAGCCGCGTGCCCGGCGGGGCGCTCGTCATGGCCTCGCTGCTGCTGGCCGCCGGCGCCTATGGCGGCTGGTACTATGCCAGCGGTTCGAGCCGCGTGGCCGAGGCCCCGACCGAGGCGCCGCGCGCCGTCGCGTCGGCCCCGGCCGCCCTGCCGGCGACCGGGGGCCTGGATACCTCGATCGCGGCGCCACCGCGCGGGACCGCAGCGCCCGTCCCCTCGGCGCAACCGGCTGCGCCGCCCGCAAGTCCACCCGCCAATCCCCGGGCCGTGGCCGCAGTCGCGCCCGCCCCGGGCACGGCCCAGCCGCCCGCGGCCCCGCAGCCCGCCCGCGAAACCGATCCGGACGAGGCCGACTCGACCCCCGCGCCTACGCCGCTCAAGCCATCGGCCAAGACGCCCGAGACCATCGTCCAGGCCGCGAGTCAGGCCCAGCCCGAGCCGCCGCTGCCGCGCCCGGCGATCAGCGCCTCGGCCGCCAGCGCCGCCACCATCGACGCAGCCCCGGCCAAGCCCAAGCCGCGCGTGGTGATCCGCGCCATCGCCGACAGCTGGCTTCAGGTCGGGGACGGGCGCGGACCCTCGATCTTCGCCCAGGTCCTGCGCGCCGGGGACAGCTTCACGGTGCCGGGCGACCGCCCGGGCCTGCGCTTCGACACCGGCAACGCCGGGGGCCTGGAGATCACGGTGGACGGCCAAGTGGTCCCGCCCATCGGACCCTCGGGCGCCGTCCGCCGCAACATCCCGCTCGACGCCGACAAGCTCGTCGCCGGCGCCCATCACTAGCTAGGTTGGAGGCCCGAGCCATGGCCGGTCTTCAGCCGGTGCGCGGCACCCACGACCTGTTCCCGGCCGAGATGCGCCGCCATCGCCACGTGGTGGACACCGCGCGCGCGGTGGCCGAACGCTACGGCTACGGCGAGATCGCCACGCCGATCTTCGAGTTCTCGGAGGTGTTCCAGCGCACGCTGGGCGACACCTCCGACATCGTCACCAAGGAGATGTACAGCTTCACCGACCGCGGCGGCGACAACCTGACACTCAGGCCCGAGTACACCGCAGGCGTGGCACGCGCCTTCATCTCGGGCGGCTTGAAGAACCAGCTGCCGCTCAAGGTGTTCTGCCACGGACCGATGTTCCGCTACGAGCGCCCGCAGAAGGGGAGGCTGCGCCAGTTCCACCAGATCGACGTGGAGCTTCTGGGCGTGGCGCAGCCCCAGGCCGACATCGAGGTAATCGCGCTGGGCTGGGATATCCTGGCGGCGCTGGGCGTATCGGATAAATGCGTGTTGGAACTCAATACGCTCGGCGACATGGCGAGTCGCACGGCGTACCGCAAAGTTCTGGTCGAGTATTTTCAGGCGCACAAAGACAAGCTCAGCCAGGACAGCATAGAGAGGCTCGACCGCAATCCGCTGCGTATCCTTGACAGCAAGGACGAGGGCGACCGCCGGGTGGTCGCCGGCGCGCCGTCGTTCCACGAGCACCTGAACGAGGAATCGAAGGCGTTCTTCGCCACGGTCAAGGCCGGGCTCGACGCCCTCAAGATTCCCTACAAGCTCAACCCGCGGCTGGTGCGCGGGCTTGACTACTACTGCCACTCCGCCTTCGAGTTCACGACCGAGGCGCTGGGCGCGCAAGGCACCGTGCTGGGCGGCGGGCGCTACGACGGCCTGATCGAGACCATGGGCGGTCCGCCCACGCCCGGTATCGGCTGGGCCGCGGGCATCGAGCGCCTCGCCATGCTGATCGCCGAGCCGCCCACGCTGCCGCGCCCGATCGCCGTGGTGCCGATGGACGCTTCCGGCGAGGCCAAGGCCCTTGAGCTGGCGCAGGGCCTGCGCCGCGCCGGGTTCGCGATCGAGCTCGGTTACGGCGGCAACCTGAAGAAGCGGATGCAGCGCGCCAACAAGGTGAACGCGCGCGCGGCCGTCATCCTGGGCGAGGACGAGCTGAAGCGCGCCGCCGCCGCGGTGCGGGACCTCGACTCGGGCGAGCAGAGCGAAGTGCCGCTCGACCGGCTGGAGGCCTACCTCGCCCGCTTCCGGTAGGGCGGATCTATGCCGGGCCCCGACGACAAACCCGCTCAGGCCGCCCAGCTCTTCGCCGTGGGCGCCAACCACCGCTCGGCGCCTTTGGCGCTGCGCGACCGGCTGTTCTTCGACGAGGCGGGCCACGCCGACCTCTTGCAACGCCTGAAAGCGCGCGGCGTGCCGCAGGCGATCGCGCTCGCCACCTGCGATCGGGTCGAGGTGCAGGGCGCGGCGGCCGACCCCGACGCCGCGATGACGGCCGTACTGGAGGAGATCGCGCGCGGCGGCGGCATGACTGCGGCGGAGGTGGCCAGGGAGTTCTACCGCCTCACCGGCGACAAGGCGCTGCGTCACGCGTTCGCCGTGGCCGCGTCGCTCGACAGCCTGGTGATCGGCGAGCCGCAGGTGCTGGGCCAGGTCAAGGCCAGCCACCGCCTGTCGCAGGGCCTGGGCCTGGTCGGCCCCGAGCTCGAGGCCGTGTTGCAGGCGGCCTACGCCGCGGCCAAGCGCGTGCGCAGCGAAACCCGTGTGGCCGAGGGGCCGGTGTCGCTCGCCGCCGCGGCGGCGCAGGTGGCGCGCGACCTGCACGGCGATCTCGGCCAGGTCGCGTGCCTGGTGATCGGCCTCGGCGACATGGGGCTGCTGCTGGCGCAGCATTTCCTGCAGGCCGGCGCCCGGCGCATGGTGATCGCGGCGGGAAGCCCGGCGCGCGCGGAAGCCGCGGCGCGGCAGCTCTCCTGCAACCACGCCGGCCTCGACCGGCTGGGCGAGCTGCTGGCGGGCGCGGACGTGGCGATCAGCGCACAGGGCTCGGGCGGCTTCACGCTCACGGCCGCCGACGCGCGCGCGGCATTGGCGAAACGGCGGCGGAAACCCATATTGCTGCTGGACGCGGCGATCCCGGCCGACCTGGCGCCGGACATCGACGCCGTGGACGGGGCTTTCCGCTACGACCTGGACGCGCTCGAGCGGCTGGCGATGCGCGGCCGCTCCACGCGCGAGGCGGCGGCCAAGGACGCCTGGCGCATCGTCGACGAGGAGGCGGCCCAGTTCCTGCGCGGCCGGGCCGAGCGCGCGGCGGTGCCGGCGCTGGCGGCCCTGCGCCGGCGCTTCGAGGAGGAGCGCCGCAAGCTGCTGGCCGAGGCGCCGGGCCTGGACGCGGCCGAGGCCACGCGGCTTCTGCTCAACCGGCTGCTGCACGACCCGTCGGAGAGCTTGCGCGCGCTCGCGGCCGAGGGCGGGGACGCAAACGCGGACCGCGACCGGGCCGAGGCCCTGCTCGGCCGCCTGTTCCGCCTGGACGGAAAGAATGGCGACGGAAAGAATGGCGACGGAAAGAACGGCGACGGGAAGAACGACAAGGAAGAAGACCGGTGAGCCTGGACCAGAAACTCGACCGCGTGGTGGCGCGGCACAACGAGCTGCGCGCGGCGATGGCGAGCGAAACCCCGCTGCCGCCCGACCAGTTCGCGCGCACGGCCAAGGAGTACTCGGACCTCACGCCCGTGGCCGAGGCGATCCTGAGCCTTAGGTGCAAGCAGGCGGAGCTCGGCGAGCTCGACGCCATGATCGCCGACCCCAAGAGCGAGCCCGAGATGAAGGCGCTGGCCGAGGACGAGCGCAAGGGCCTGGCCGCCGCGCTGCCGCAGCTCGAGAGCCAGGTGAAGCTGCTGCTGCTGCCCAAGGACGCGGCCGACGAGAAGAACGCGATCCTGGAGGTGCGCGCCGGCACCGGCGGCGACGAGGCGGCGCTGTTCGCCGCCGCGCTGTTCCGCATGTACGAGCGCTACGCCGCGCAGCGGCGCTGGAAGTTCGAGGTGATGGACCGCAGCGAAAGCGAGCTCGGCGGCCTCAAGGAGGCGATCGCCTCGATCGCCGGCAAGGGGGTGTTCGCGCGCCTCAAGTTCGAATCGGGCGTGCACCGCGTGCAGCGCGTGCCCGCGACCGAGGGCTCCGGCCGCATCCACACCTCGACCGCCACCGTGGCCGTGCTGCCCGAGGCCGAGGACGTGGACGTCAGGATCGACGAGAAGGACCTGCGCATCGACGTGTTCCGCTCCTCCGGCCCCGGCGGGCAGTCGGTCAACACCACCGACAGCGCGGTCAGGATCACCCACATCCCCACCGGCATCGTGGTGCAGCAGCAGGACGAGAAATCGCAGCACCGCAACAAAGCCAAGGCGCTGAAGGTCTTGCGCGCGCGCCTCTACGAGGCCGAGCGGCAGAAGCTCGAGGCCCAGCGCGCGGCGCAGCGCAAGGGCCAGGTGGGCTCGGGCGACCGCTCGGAGCGCATCCGCACCTACAACTTCCCGCAAGGCCGCGTCAGCGACCACCGCATCAACCTGACGCTCTACAAGATCGACAAGGTGATGGAGGGCGAGGCGCTGGACGAGATCGTCGACGCGCTGATCGCCGACGACCAGGCGACCAAGCTCGCGGAGCTGGAGTGAGGCCGGTGCGCCGGCCGAAGGACGGGCCCCTCCCCCTTGCCCTCTCCCCGGCGGGGAGGGGGGACTCAAATAGGAGGCCCCATCCCCACTCTTCCACCCGTCACGCGCGACATGCCTCGCGTGGCGGCAGCGGAGACTCGTTCTTTATCAGTCCCCCCTCCCCTGGAGGGAGGGGGTTAGGGGGAGGGGGCGCGTACAAACGCGCGACCGCGATGGAACTTGTCGCCGGCGCGACGGCAAAGCTGAAGTCCGCCGGCGTGGAGAATCCGCGCCGGGATGCGCGCATCCTGCTCGCCGCCGCGCTGGGGCTGGAGGCGAACGCGAACCTGTCGGACCGGGCGCTGACAGCGGCCGAGATGCGCAAGTTCAAGACGATGGTCGCGCGGCGCGCCAAGCGCGAACCGGTGTCGCGCATCCTCGGCCGGCGCGACTTCTGGACGCTTACGCTCAAACTCAACAAGGACACGCTCGATCCGCGGCCCGACAGCGAGACGCTGGTCGAGGCGGTGCTGGCGCATCTGCCCGACAAGGCGCGCGCGCTCCGCATCCTCGACCTGGGGACGGGAACCGGCTGTCTGCTGCTCGCGCTATTGAGCGAACTCAAGAACGCGACCGGCCTGGGCGTGGACCGCGCGACGGGCGCCTTGAGGGCGGCGCGCGCCAACGCCAAAGCCGCGGGCCTCGGCGCGCGCGCGCGTTTCACCCGGGGTGACTGGAGCAAGGGCCTCGGCGGGAGGTTCGATGTCGTCGTCGCGAACCCGCCCTATATCCCCGCCCGTGCCATCCAGCACCTCATGCCCGAGGTCGCGCGCTTCGATCCGCGCGCGGCGCTCGACGGGGGGCGCGACGGGCTTGCCGCCTATCGCGCGATCCTCGCGGACCTGAGGCGCGTGCTGGCCTCCCATGCGCTGGTGGCGTTCGAGGTCGGCCAGGGCCAGGCTGGCGCGGTCGCGCGCCTGCTGAAAGGTGCGGGATTGCAGGTACTTGAGGCGAGGTGCGACCTGGCCGGCATCGAGCGGTGCATTATCGCAACAGCAGGGCAGATTCGTCACACCGGCGGGGGCGATCCGTAAAAACCCGTTGGAATCTAGGGCGATGGCGTTCTAGGGTGCGCACCGAAACAAGAGCGGCCCGACAAGCCGCTGTACCCTCCGTTGAGGGCTTGAGGTCACGCATCTCGGATACCGTAGCCCACGGGCTCGCGTCAGCGGGCCGGGTGAGGCACGTCATCGCGGATCGCCGGACCGGACACGAAAGACCGATGGAACCATGAGACAAGGTGGCAAGAACCGCTCGCGCGGGCGCAACGGCCGCAACGGCCACAAGCCGCAAATGCCGATGCGCATCCAGACCTTCGACAGCGCCGGACCCGACGTGCGCATCCGCGGCAACGCCTGGCAGGTGCACGAGCGCTATCTGGCGCTGGCGCGCGACGCCGCGGCGGCGGGCGACCGCATCGCGGCCGAGAACTTCTTCCAGCACGCCGACCACTATTACCGCATGGTGCATCTGAACGGCGAAGGCCGCCCGCAGCACGGGGGCCATCCGCAGCACCAGGGCCAGCATCCCCAGCACGGCCACCACCAGCACCATCAGGGCCAGCCGCAGCCGCATCAGGCCCCGCAGCAACAGCAGCAGATGGGCCAGCCGCCGATGCACCAAGGCCCGCCCACGCCGCAGGGGCAGGTGCCGCCGCAAATGGCGCCCCATATGCCGTCCGGGCCGATGCCGCAGCCCCAGGCGGATTACCGCCAGCATCCGCAGAACGCCGGGCCCGGCCTGCAGGACGCCGACGAGCCGCCACCCTACCGCGCGGCGCCCCATCCCGCGGGCGAGTAACGCCCCTTCGCATCCGGTTCAGGCCGGCGGCGCAAGCGCGTCGCCGCGCGCGATCTCGCCCGCGTTCAGCACGCGCGCGTAAATCCCCATGTCCGCGTGGCCGAAGCCGCGTTGCAGCGCCGGCACCACCTTGAGGTCGCGTTCCGCCGTCTCGGGATTCACGTGCGTGGCGGCGCAGCGCTGGATGCGCTTCATGACGCCGAAGCGCACCTTGCCGATCGCGAATTCCTTGCCGACCCAGCCGTTCTCGATCCAGGCCGGCGCACCCGCGAGGTACAGGTTGGCGCGGAAGCGCAAGGGATGCACCGACGCGCCGGTCACGCGCTCGAGATCCTTCACGCTCGCCAGGTTGATGATCGACAGCACCTTGGCGTCGACGTCGGAGAAATTGTGGTCCGCTGCCGAGACCAGCCTGGGCTGGCCGCGCGCCACGTCGCGCATATAGGCGGCGAAGAACTGCTCGATCACCGCCCGGCCCATCGCGTCGTCGAGACGCCCGCGCGCAAGCCGCCTGCCGTTGCGCACGACCGTGAGGGTCTGGGTGTCGGGCTCGAACGAGCACTCCAGCGCCGCCAACTTCTCGTCGCGCATCAGCATCAGGAAATTGGTCTTGGGCAAATGCTTGGGATGCTCGGGATCGAACGGCGTGGCGGCGAGCGCGAGCGCGTAGACGCGGTCCCAGGGCAGCATCTCGCCGGGCCTGACCGGCGCCGAGTCGAGCTTTTGGGGCGTGAGACCCTTGACGGGGTAGCGGTAGATCGAATCGACGGTGATCGGCATGGGGGCGGAGCATAGGCGCAGGCAGGTCCGGCTTCAACGCTAAGCCTTTGATTTGCGTCATGGGATGGGGCCGGCCCCTCCCCTAGCCTCACTTGCAAATGGCGGCCCGGCTTCCATATAGCAAGGGCATGCTTTCGGGCGGGCGCCGCTTCAAGGGCCCGCCAGCTGTCCTGCTTCGCTCAAGAGGGGGACAACAAGGAGCCGGGGATCATGGAATTCGAGAAGTTCACCGAGCGGTCGCAGGGATTCGTGCAGGCCGCGCAGAACCTCGCCTTGCGCGAAGGCCATCAGCGCCTTGCCCCCGAACATCTGCTGAAGGTGCTGCTCGACGACAAGGAGGGCCTTGCCGCGGGCCTGATCCGCGCGGCGGGCGGCGACCCCGGGCGCGCGCTGAAGGGCGCCGAAGCGGAACTGGCGAAGCTGCCCAAGGTCGAGGGCGCAGGCGCGGGCCAAGTGTACCTCTCGCCCGAGCTCGCGCGCGTGTTCGAGCAGGCGAAGCAGGTGGCCGAGAAGGCCGGCGACAGCTACGTGACCGCCGAGCGCCTGCTGCTGGCGCTGGCCCTGGCGCAGAGCACGCCCGCCCAGCGCATCCTCAAGGATGTCGGCGCGACGCCGCATGCCCTCAACGCAGCGATCGAGGAGGTGCGCAAGGGCCGCCGGGCCGACACCGCCACGGCCGAGCAGGGCTACGACGCGCTCAAGAAATACGCGCGCGACCTGACCCAGGCCGCGCGCGAGGGCAAGCTCGACCCCGTGATCGGCCGCGACGAGGAGATCCGCCGCGCGATCCAGGTGCTGGCGCGGCGCACCAAGAACAACCCGGTGCTGATCGGCGAGCCGGGCGTGGGCAAGACCGCGATCGTCGAGGGGCTGGCGCTGCGCATCGTCAAGGGCGACGTGCCGGAATCGCTCAAGGACAAGCGCCTGCTCGCGCTCGACCTCGGCGCGCTGGTGGCCGGCGCCAAGTTCCGCGGCGAGTTCGAGGAGCGGCTTAAGGCGGTGCTGCAGGAGATCACCTCGGCCGAGGGCGACATCGTGCTGTTCATCGACGAGCTGCACACCCTGGTCGGCGCCGGCAAAGCCGAGGGCGCGATGGACGCCTCCAACATGCTGAAGCCGGCCCTGGCGCGCGGCGACCTGCACTGCGTCGGCGCCACCACGCTCGACGAATACCGCAAGCACGTGGAGAAGGACGCGGCCCTGGCGCGGCGCTTCCAGCCCGTGTTCGTGGCCGAGCCCACGGTCGAGGACACGATCTCGATCCTGCGCGGCCTGAAGGAGAAGTACGAGCTGCACCACGGCGTGCGCATCACCGACGGCGCGATCGTCGCGGCCGCGACGCTTTCCAACCGCTACATCCAGGACCGCTTCCTGCCCGACAAGGCGATCGACCTGATCGACGAGGCGGCGAGCCGGCTGCGCATGGAGATCGACTCCAAGCCCGAGCAGATCGACGAGCTGGACCGGCGCATCGTGCAGCTCAAGATCGAGCGCGAGGCCCTGAAGAAGGAGCATGACCCCGCCTCGCGGGACCGCCTCGGCAAGCTCGAAGGCGAGCTCGCGGAGCTCGAGGAGAAATCGGCCGCACTGACGCGCCAGTGGAAGGCGGAGAAGGACAAGCTCGCCTCGGCCACCAAGATCAAGGAGAAGCTCGACCACGCGCGCTCGGAGCTCGAGATCGCGCAACGCGGGGGCAACTTCAACCGCGCGGGGGAGCTTGCCTACGGCATCATCCCCGGGCTTGAGCGCGAGCTGAAGGCCGCCGAGAAGGCCGGCGAGAAGCGCATGCTGAACGAGGCGGTGAGCGAGGACCAGGTGGCCGCCGTGGTTTCGCGCTGGACCGGCATTCCCGTGGACAAGATGCTGGAGGGCGAGCGCGCGAAGCTCTTGCACATGGAGCAGAGCCTGAAGAAGCGCGTGATCGGCCAGGACGACGCGATCGCCGCGGTGTCGAACGCGGTGCGCCGGGCGCGCGCGGGCCTCCAGGACCAGAACCGCCCGATCGGCTCGTTCCTGTTCCTCGGCCCCACCGGCGTAGGCAAGACCGAGCTCACCAAGGCGCTCGCCGAGTTCCTGTTCGACGACGACCAGGCAATGGTGCGCATCGACATGTCGGAATACATGGAGAAGCACGCGGTCAGCCGCCTGATCGGCGCCCCGCCCGGCTATGTCGGCTACGACGAGGGCGGCGCGCTCACCGAAGCGGTGCGCCGGCGCCCCTACCAGGTCGTGCTGTTCGACGAGGTGGAGAAGGCGCATCCCGACGTCTTCAACGTGCTGTTGCAGGTGCTGGACGACGGCAGGCTCACCGACGGCCAGGGCCGCACGGTCGATTTCCGCAACACGCTGATCGTGCTGACTTCGAACCTCGGCAGCGACATCCTGGCGAACCAGCCGGAGGGCGAGGACACCGACACGGTGCGCGGCCCCGTGATGGAGGTCGTGCGCGCCGCGTTCCGGCCCGAGTTCCTCAACCGGCTGGACGAAATCCTGCTGTTCCACCGGCTCACCCGCGCGCACATGGGCGGAATCGTGGAGGTCCAGCTCGGGCGCTTGAGGAAGCTGCTCGCGGGGCGCGAGATCGCGCTCGAGCTGGACAAGGATGCGCTGACCTGGCTCGCCAACAAGGGCTATGACCCCGTGTACGGCGCCAGGCCGTTGAAGCGCGTGATCCAGTCGGAGCTCCAGAACAAGCTCGCGAACCTGATCCTCGACGGCACGGTCAAGGACGGCGAGACGGTGCGCGTCGCGGTCCAGGGCGGCGAGTTGCAGATCAAGCCGAAGCGCGCCAAGGCGGCGTAACGGTAAATCCTCTCCTTCCGGAGAGGGTTCTACACCGCCACCGCGTGCCTGCGCTGGGCGGGGGCGAGGTAGGCGTCGAACACCGCGGCCACGGCGCGCACCAGCGGCCGGGCCTCCGGGGTCATGGCGAGCCTGAGGCCGTCGAGGCGCACGACGCCCTCGTCCTCGAACGCGGCGAGGCGGTCGAGTTCGGCCCCGAACGCGGCGAAGGGATCGACGCCGAACGGCCGGCACGAAGCCGCCAAATCCACCCGCATGTCGCACATCAGCCGCTCGATCACCGCGCGGCGCAGGCGGTCGGCGTCGCCGAGCGCGATGCCGCGCGCCTGCGCCAGTTCGCCGCGGCGCACCGTCGCGCGCCACGGCGCGATGTCTGTGGGCGACTGCGCATAGCCCTGCGGCAGCGCCGAAATGCCCGATGGCCCGAGCGCGACCAGCGCCGGACAGGCGTCGGTGGTGTAGCCCTGGAAGTTGCGGTGGAGCTTGTGCGCCCGCGCCGCCAGCGCCAGCGCGTCGCCCGGCAGCGCGAAATGGTCCATGCCCGCGCGTTCGTAGCCGTGCGCCACCAGCCGCGCCTCGGCCGCGCGCGCCATGGCCCAGCGCTCCTCGATGCCGGGCAGGCCGTGGCGCTCCAGCGCCTTCTGCTGCGGCTTCATCCAGGGCACGTGCGCGTAGCCGAACAATGCGAGCCGGTCGGGCCGCATCGCCGCCGCGAGGTCGACGGTGCGCTCGATCGAGCCCACGGTCTGAAGCGGCAGACCGTAGATCAGGTCGAACGAGACGTGGCCGACGCCCGCTTCGCGCAGCGCCGCGACCTTCTCGGCTACCAGGCTCGCGGGCTGGATGCGGTTGATGGCACGCTGCACCTCGGGGTCGAAGTCCTGCACGCCCAGGCTCACGCGCGTGACGCCGGAGGCCGCGAGCGTGGCGATCATCTGGGATTCGAGGGTGCGCGGGTCGATTTCGACCGCGAACTCGGCGTCCGCAGCCAGGTCGAAGCGCGCCCGGAGGGCCGCGGCGAGCGCCGCGAACTCCTCGGCCGGCAGGGCCGTGGGCGTGCCGCCGCCGAACGCGAGGTGCCGCACGGTCATGCGCCGGGGCAGCGCCGCGGCGACGAGCCCGATCTCCGCGACCAGGTCGGCGACGAACGCGCCCACGGGGCGGGCGCGCGAGACCACCTGCATGTTGCAGCCGCAATAAAGGCAGAGCTGCCTGCAGAACGGTACGTGCAGATAAAGCGATAGCGGCGCGCCGGGATCGAGCGCGCCGAGCCACCCCCGCATCGCGGCCGCGCCCACCGAAGGGGTGAAATGGTTGGCCGTGGGGTACGAGGTGTAGCGCGGCACGCGCGCGTCCATGTGCGCGAGCCACCGGCGCGGGAACGATGGCGCGAACGGGGCGTTCATGCCGGCCTGCCTTGCCCGGCGGCGCCGAGCTTCAGGAACGCGCCCATGCGGTGGCGCCACTGCTCGTGCCAGACATAGAAACCGTTGCGCACCCAGTTCATCTGGATCGCGCGGCGCGGCCCTTCGAAGCTTTCGTGGCCGTGCCATGAGGTGCCGCTGCGGCGGAACGCCAGGAGCGTGCCGCCGTTCGGCGGCACCTCGGCCGCGTAGTCGCTGAGGTCGGGCGAGCGCAACAGGCGCAGACGGCCGCCCTCGGCCTCCCAGGGCGGGTTCATGTAGATCAGCACGGTGATGATCTTGCTGGCGGAATCGGGGTGCACCTTGCCGTCTTCGGCGCGGCATTGCGCGCGCACCGTGAACATGCGTGGGCGATTGTAGAGCGCGACCTGGAACTTCTGCTCGAACGCGCGCTCGATCGCTGGTCCTTTGAGCTCGTCGATCAGCTCCTGGAACGCGGGGCCGTGCGGCGCCACGCCCAAGGGCACGCTGCCCGGCACGTCGAGCCGGGGATAGTCGCGGTTGATCGCCGCCAGCGCCTCGGGCCGGATGAAGTTCGGCACCACCACGTGGTCGAACGGCTGGGTCTTAAGCGGCGTTTCGCGGAAGGTCTGGAGGTCGATGACGCTCACGGCGCGCTCGCGGCGGCGACGGGCCGGTCGGGGAAGGCGAGCTCGTGGCGCGCGCGCCATTCCGGCCCCACGTAGTTGACGATCAGCGACCGGCGCACCACCGGGATCGGCCGGCGCCTGAAGCCGTGCCAGGTGTCGGATCCAGGCACGAAGATGAGGCCGCGGTTGGGCGCGTAGGGCGCGGTGCCGAGCACGTTGCCCTGCGGGTCCATCAGGTCGGTGCCCAGGCCTTCGGTGCCCGGGCCGCCGGAGAGGTAGATCAGGAAGGTCAGCTTTTTGACGCCGATGTCGGTGTGCGGCTCAAGCCAGAAGCCGTCGCTGTCCTGGCAGTATTCGATGCGCAGGCTGGTGCCCGCGAGGTCCACGCCGCAGGTCCGCTCGATCGCCCTCGGTGCGGGACCGTCCTGGAGCGCCTGCGCCAGGTCCTTGCACACCGGAAAGCGGGCACGGTTCTCGGCGTTGGCGTAGCTGCGGGTCGCGTTGTTGGTTTCGCGCTTGCCGAGCGTGTCGGCGACGAGCGGCGGGGGAATCGGCAGGCCGACCAGCGCCGCACACATGCCCTCGGGCAGGATGCCCGACAGGAGCCAGTGCCGGAACGGCACGTCCCGGCGCACCGCGCCATCCACGGCGCGCGCCACGTCTCGCGCGACCCTGTCGCGGAACGCCATTTCCGGCCTCCTTCCCTTCCCAGCATAAAGCTCGCCGTGCCCGCGCGCACGGGCCATGATCTGAATCAATAATGCGCGCGCGACCGGCCCCGGCCCGAGGCCGGCCGGCACCGTAGCCGGTCAGTCGTAGGTCGAAACCTCGATCAGGTTCCGGTCCGGGTCGCGGAAATAGACCGAGGTGATCGGCCCGGTTGCTCCGGTCTTGGCCACCGGACCCTGCTCGATCGCCACGCCGCATCGCTTCAGGTGCGCGATCACCGCGGACAGCGGCACGGCGGCGATCAGGCACAGATCGGCGGTGCCCGGCTTGGCGAGGTGCGCGCGCGGCGAGAATTCCGCGCCCTGCTGGTGCAAATTGAGCTTCTGCCGGCCGAAGGCGAGCCCGCGCCGCCCGCCCGCGAAGGTCACCGGCTTCATACCCAGGACGCGCCGGTAGAACGCGACGGCTTGGTCCACGGACGCACAGGTAAGCACCACGTGATCGATGCGGTCGATTTTCATGCGCGCCTGCTTAGCAGAAAGACGCGGCACGCCACAGCGGAATTCGGAGAACCGCCAAGGCCTCAAGACACCAAGAGAAGCGCGACGCTTCCGGCGGCCTTCAGCCGCAATCGCAAATCTTGGTGCCTTGGTGGTTTTCGCTCCCCGCCGCGGTTGTCTTTTGAAAACCCCCGCTCCAGATTCCCGCCATGTTGGTCCACGCAACGACGGTCGCGATCGGCGGCAGGGGCGTGCTGATCCGGGGAGCGCCCGGCAGCGGCAAGTCGGACCTGGCGCTGCGTCTGATCGATGCGGGCGCGCGGCTGGTGGCCGACGACCAGACCGAAGTCGCGCGCGAGGGCAAGGCGCTCGTAGCCCGCGCACCGAAGACGATCGCGGGCAAGCTCGAGGTCCGGGGCCTAGGCATCGTCGCGGTGAAGGCCGTCCGCAAGGTCCGGCTGGCGCTGGCGGTGGACTTGGTGGCCGAAGGCGCCGAGGAACGTATGCCGGAACCGGCCTGGATCGAGCTGCTTGGGCTCAGGCTGCCCCTGGTGCGCCTGGCGGGATTCCGGGCTTCGGCCCCCGCCAAGCTGCGCCTGGCCCTGGTTTCGCTGGCGCACAAAAAGGCTATAATCCGCTCTTCCTAGCCTTGCAACGGAAGCTCTGGGCTGCCCGAAGGCTTCATGGCCAAAGCGTCTGCCACCGTCGAGCTCGCGCCCGCGCCGCGACCGCATGACCGCGCCGCCGTGCCGGTGAAGACGCGCCTCGTGCTGGTGACCGGCATGTCGGGCGCGGGGCATTCCTCGGCGCTCAAGGCGTTCGAGGACATGGGCTACGAGGCGGTGGACAACCTGCCGCTGGCGCTGTTGCAGGGGCTCACCCCCGCGAGCAACGGGGCGCCCGGCGCACGCCCAAGCCGGCCGATGGCCATCGGCATCGACGTGCGCACGCGCGGTTTCGGCGCCGAGGCGTTCCTGCGCGAGCTCGACCGCCTGGCGCAGCATCCCGAGCTCGACACGCGCCTTCTGTTCCTGGATTGCGACGACGAGGTGCTGTTCCGCCGCTATACCGAGACCCGCCGCCGCCATCCGCTCACGGCCGACCGGCCGGTCGCCGACAGCGTGCGCCACGAGCGCCAGCTCGTGCGGCCCTTGCGCGAGCGTGCGGACCTGGTGATCGATACCACGCAGCTTACGGTCGCGGACCTCAAGCGCGCGCTCCAGGGCCATTTCGCGCTCGCGCGCCAAGCGGCGATGGCGGTGTTCGTGACCTCGTTCGCCTACCGCAACGGCGTGCCGCGCGAGGCCGACCTGGTGTTCGACGTGCGGTTCCTCGACAACCCGCACTACATCGACGCCCTCAGGCCGCTCACCGGCCGCGACGCGGCGGTGGCCGAGCACATCAGGCGCGACCCCGGCTACAAGCCGTTCTTCGAGGGCCTGTGCCGCCTGTTGGAGCCGCTGCTGCCGCGCTACGTGCACGAGGGCAAGAGCTACCTTACCATCGCCCTGGGTTGCACCGGCGGCCGGCACCGCAGCGTGTTCGCGGCGGAGAGCCTGGCGGCGTGGCTGAAGGGCCTGGGCTATCCGGTCGCCGTCGCACACCGCGACATGGACCGGCCCGGCCCCACGACAAACGACGCGGGACGCACGGGAGGCCGCGCTTGATCGGAATGGTTCTGGTGACGCACGGAAAACTGGCGACGGAGCTGGTGAACGCGCTCGAGCACGTCGTGGGCCCGCAGAAGAAGATCGCCTCCGTGTGCATCGGCCCCGAGGACGACATGGAGCAGCGCCGGCGCGAGATCCTCGACCAGGTGGCGCAGGTGGACGAGGGCCAGGGCGTGGTGGTGCTGACCGACATGTTCGGCGGCACGCCGTCGAACCTGGCGATCTCGATCATGGACAAGGCGAAAGTCGAGGTGATCGCGGGCGTCAATCTGCCGATGCTGATCAAGCTGGCGTCGGTAAGGCAGAACTTCGACCTGAGCAACGCCGTGGAATGCGCCCAGGACGCCGGGCGCAAGTACATCAACGTCGCCTCGCGCCTGTTGAACGGGGAAGGCTGATGGCCGACCAAGCCGCGCCGCCAGCCGCGAAGGCCCCGGCGGCGGCGCCGGCCGGGCCGCTCAGCCGCAGCGTCGAGATCACCAACCAGCGCGGCCTGCACGCGCGCGCCGCCGCGCGCTTCGTGAAGCTGGCCGAGCAGTTCCACGCCACGGTGAGCGTGGTGCGCAACGACGTGCAGGTTTCGGGCCTGTCGATCATGGGCCTGATGATGCTGGCCGCGGGGCCAGGGTCGACGATCGAGATCCGCGCCGAGGGCAGCGACGCCGAAGTGGCGCTGGAGGCCCTGGTGGCGCTGGTGGAGAACGGCTTCGATGAAACGTAAGTCCGCGCACGAACCCGCGGGCGAACGGGTACTGGAGGGGCTGGGCGTCGCGGCGGGAATCGCGATCGGGCCGGCGCATCTGCACGACTCCGGCGCGATTTCCGTGCCCGAGTACCCGATCGGCGCCGACCAGGTGCCGGCCGAGCACAAGCGCCTGGCCGAGGCGGTGGCCGGCGCGCGCAAGCAGCTCGCCAAGCTCAAGACCAAGTCCGCCGCGCTGCACGGGCCAGCGGGCGAGGAGATCGGCTATCTGATCGAGGCCTATCTCCAGATGCTGAGCGGCTCGCGCCTGATCCGCGGCGTGGAGAAACGCATCGCCGAGCACAAGGTAAACGCCGAGGCCGCGGTGCAGGCGGAGATCGAGGCGATCGCCGCGGGCTTCGCCAAGATGGGCGACGAATACCTGGCGCAGCGGGCCGACGACATCCGCGAGGTCGGCGGCCGGCTGCTGCGCCAGCTCACCCGCGCGCCCTACCAGTCGCTGAAGGACCTGCCCGAGGGCGCCGTGGTGATCGCCGAGGACCTTTCGCCGGCCGACACGGCGCTGTTGGACCCCAAGAAGGTCGCGGGCTTCGCCACGGTGCTGGGCGGGCCCGAGGGCCACACCGCGATCATGGCGCGTTCGCTCGGGCTTCCGGCGGCCGTGGGGGTGTCGGGGCTGCTCGCGGGCGTCAAGCCCGGCGACATGGTGATCGTGGACGGCGTGCGCGGCGAGGTGACGCTGTCGCCCGCCGAGGCGACGCTCGAACGCGCGCGCGCCCGGCAGGAGGCGATGCGCGCCGAGCAGCGCCAGTTGCAGCGCTTCGCCAGGCTGCCGAGCGTCACGCGCGACGGCACGCAGATCGCGCTCGAGGCCAACATCGAGCTGCCGGGCGAGGTGGACATCGCACTGGCCGCGGCGGCCGAGGGCATCGGCCTGCTGCGCACCGAGTTCCTGTTCATGAACCGCGATCGCGTTCCCGACGAGGACGAGCAGTACAAGGCGCTGCGCGACATCGTGCGCGGCATGGGCGGAAGGCCGGTCACGATCCGCACGCTCGACATCGGCAACGACAAGCTGATCGGCAGCGGGACCGAGGAGCCGGCCGCCGCAAACCCGGCCTTGGGCCTGCGCGCGATCCGCCTGTCGCTGAAGCGCCCGGAGCTGTTGGAGGCGCAGCTCGCGGCGATCCTGCGCGCGGGCGCGCACGGGCCGGTGCGCATTCTGCTGCCGATGATCGCGTCCACTGCCGAGATGCGCGCGGTGCGCGCGATCCTGAAGCAGGTGATGAAGCGGCTCAAGCGCCGCGGCGTGCGCCACGCCGAGACCCCCCCGCCGCTCGGCGCCATGATCGAGATCCCCGGCGCGGCGCTGGCGGCCGACGCGTTAGCGCTCAGCGCCGATTTCTTCGCGCTCGGCACCAACGACCTGACGCAGTACACGCTCGCGATCGACCGCAGCGACGAGCAAGTCGCTCACCTCTACAACCCGCTCCACCCCGCCGTGCTGCGGCTGATCCAATTCTCGGTCGAGGCGGCCTTGCGCGCGCGCATACCCGTCAGCGTGTGCGGCGAGATGGCGGGCGACCCGCGCTTCACGCCGCTGTTGCTCGGCCTCGGCATCCGCGATCTGTCGATGGCGCCGGTGCACCTGCCGCGGGTGAAGCAGCGCCTGCGCTCGCTCGACATCGACTCGGCCACGCGCCGGGCGCGCACGATCATGGAGCAGGCCGACCCGGTCCGGATCGCGGCCCTGCTCGACGATTTCAACGGCGGGGCCGCCTGAACTGCCGCGGTTCGCCAACTGGTCGCAAAGCCCAGTAAATCCGCGTTACATAAAGATATCTTTATACTTGCAAGCCCGGGGGGCGGCTGGTACAACCCGCGCCTCGGCCGCACGGCCGCAGCCATCCCACGTTCAGCGGAAAGCGGATCATGACCACGAAGCACGACTACAGCGTCGCCGACATCAAGCTTGCGGATTGGGGCCGGCGCGAGATCGCCATCGCCGAGACCGAGATGCCGGGCCTGATGGCGATCCGCGAGGAGTTCGGCAAGAAGAAGCCGCTGAAGGGCGCGCGCGTCGCGGGCTCGCTGCACATGACGATCCAGACCGCGGTGCTGATCGAGACCCTCCAGGCCCTGGGCGCGGAGGTGCGCTGGGCCTCGTGCAACATCTATTCGACCCAGGACCACGCCGCGGCCGCCATCGCCGCCTCGGGCACGCCGGTGTTCGCGGTCAAGGGCGAGAGCCTGAAGGACTACTGGGACTACACGCACCGCATCTTCGAATGGCCCGCGGGCAAGACCGCGAACATGATCCTGGACGACGGCGGCGACGCCACGCTGCTGGTGCATCTGGGCGCGCGCGCGGAGAAAGAGCCGTCGCTGATCGCCAAGCCCGGCAATGAGGAGGAAGAGGTGCTGTTCGCGGCGATCGCCAAGACCAACAAGGAGCGCCCGGGCTGGTACGCGAAGCTGGGCGCTGCGATCCAGGGCGTCACCGAGGAGACCACGACGGGCGTGCATCGCCTGTACCAGATGGAAAAGGAAGGCCGCCTGCTGTTCCCCGCCATCAACGTGAACGATTCGGTCACCAAGTCGAAGTTCGACAATCTGTACGGCTGCCGCGAGTCGCTGGTGGACGGCATCCGCCGCGGCACCGACGTGATGATGGCGGGCAAGGTGGCGATGGTGTGCGGCTTCGGCGACGTGGGCAAGGGCTCGGCGGCGAGCTTGCGCAACGCCGGCGCGCGCGTGGTGGTGAGCGAGATCGACCCGATCTGCGCGCTGCAGGCCGCGATGGAGGGCTACGAGGTCGTCACGATGGACGACGCGGCGGCGCGCGCCGACATCTTCGTCACCGCCACCGGCAACGTCGACGTCATCACCATCGAGCACATGCGCCGGATGAAGGACCGCGCCATCGTGTGCAACATCGGGCATTTCGACAGCGAGATCCAGGTGGCGGCGCTCCGGAACTTCAAGTGGCACAACGTGAAGCCGCAGGTGGACGAGATCGAGTTCCCGGACGGCAAGCGCATCATCCTTCTGTCCGAGGGCCGGCTGGTGAACCTGGGCAACGCCACGGGGCATCCGAGCTTCGTGATGTCGAGCTCGTTCTCGAACCAGACCCTGGCGCAGATCGAGCTGTGGACCAGCCAGGGCAAATATCCGCGCAAGGTGTTCACCCTGCCCAAGCACCTCGACGAGAAGGTGGCCTCGCTGCACCTCGGCAAGATCGGCGCGAAGCTGACCAAGCTCAGCCCCAAGCAGGCCGCCTATATCGGGGTCAAGCCCGAGGGGCCGTTCAAGGCCGACCACTACCGCTATTAGCGCGGGCCCCACCCGCGGCCGCCGGTAAATCCTTGTTTTAGCTTCGTTAACGGGCCCATGTTGGGCGGGGGCGTAATGTTGCCGTCAGGTCCGACGGCGAGGATTCGGCCGCCTTCCGTGATGTAGCCGCCGCCCCCGCCTAGGACTGCCAACATCCGAACGGGAGCGGCGGCGCTTTTCGCCGGAGACCGACGATCGCCCCCCGCCCCTCCCACCTGGCCGCGCTGGCCGCCGCGGCGACGATTCTGCGCGTTGCCTCGGCGGGCGCCGGGGAGTTCACGCCCGGCGGCATCATGGACGGCCGGGGCATAATCGTGCCGCTCTACGGGCCGCCGATCTTCCGGCCAGTGGATATGGGCCCCTGGCCAGCGTTGGCGCCGCCCGCAATCCCGCCCCAGGTCGCGGAGAAGACGTCCGACATGCCGCAGGCCGCGCAAGCGCCCCCGGCACCGCCCGCGCCCGGGACCGCGGACCCGCCCAGGCAGCGCGGCGAGCCGGCCATGAACGGCGACTACTGGCTCAACTATTTCTACAACGTCCCGCGCTTCTTCACCGCCCCGGCGCGCTTCGACACCGAGGACTGGATCAAGTTCGGCGCGTTCGTCGCCGCGGTGGGCGGCGCCTACGCGCTCGACAGCAAAGCCAACCGCTTCTTCCACGACCATCGCAGCAACGCGAGCGACGACCTCGCCGCGGTCGGCTACCGCCTGGGCGACAGCAAGACCATCGTGGCGGGCGCAGCCGCGGGCTATGCGCTGGGCTACGCGTTCGACGACCGGCGCGGGCGCGAGACGGCGCTCTTGGTCCTGCAGACCTGGGGGCTGGGCGCGCTCGGCTCCGAGGGCCTCAAGCACCTGATCGGCCGCGAGCGGCCGAGCTCGAACAAGAACCACGACGATTTCGACTTCCTGGGCGGCAAGGACAAGTCGTTCCCCTCCGGCCACGCGGTCAACGCCTTCGGCGTCGCCTCGGTCCTGGCGGAGCAGTACGACGACGTGGTCTGGGTGGCGCCGGCGGCCTACGCCATGGCGGGCCTCGTGGCCTGGTCGCGCCTCAACGACAACGCGCACTGGCTCAGCGACGTAGCGTTCGGCGCGGGGCTGGGCTACGCGGTTGGCAAGATCGTGACGCATTTCAGCCCGTTCCGGGACAGCCCGGACTTGAGCGTCTCGCCCCTGGGTCTGCCGGGCGGCGGCGGCGTGGTTCTGGGCTTCCGCTACTAGGCGATCGCGCGTACTCTCCCGGCCGCCGGTCGCGGGTCCGTATCGGGCCGCCGAGGCCGAACGGCCCTGCTTCCGGGGAACGGACCCATGCACATCCTCCTGGTCGAAGACGATCCGATGCTGCGCCAGCTGGTGCGGCGCAATCTCGCCGCCGAGGGCTTCGCGGTCGATACCGCCGCGACGGTCGAGGAGGCCGACAGTGCGCTCAACGCCACCCAATTCGACGCGGTGCTGCTGGACCTGTCGCTGCCCGACGGCGACGGCATCGAGTTGCTGAAGCGCCTCAGGCAGAAGCGCGATGCGGTGCCGGTGATCGCGGTGACCGCGCGCGACGGCGTGGACGACCGGGTGCGCGGCCTCAACCTCGGCGCCGACGACTACGTGGTGAAGCCGTTCGCGACCGAGGAGCTGGTGGCGCGGATGCGCGCGGTGCTGCGCCGTCCGGCCGAGGCGCTGGGCGTGAAGCTCGCCTGCGGCAACCTCGAGCTCGATCCCGCCTCGGGCTCCGTGACGGTGGAAGGACGCGCGGTGATCGTGCCGCGCAAGGAACTGGCGGTGCTGGAGATGCTGATGCGCCGAGCCGGCCGCGTGGTGGCGCGCGCGGCGCTGGAGCAGAGCGTCTATTCGCTGGGCGAGGAGATCGGCTCGAACGCGATGGACGCCAACATTTCGCGCCTGCGCCGGCGCCTGGCCGAGGCCGGCGCGCGCGCTACCATCCACGCGGTGCGCGGCGTCGGCTACCTGATCGGCGCGCCGGCTGCGGGCGGCGCCTGACCGCCGACGGCATGGGCGGCCGCGCGCCATCGCTCGCCCGGGTGTTGCTGCGGCGCTTGGTCGCGGTGTTCGCCCTCGCGTTCGTGGCGTCCTGCGCGGTGTTCCTTGTGCTGGCGCGTTGGGACCCGACCGTCGCGGTGGAAGAATCGATCGGCGATATGGCGCAGGAGCTGGCGCTAGCGGTCAGGCCGGAAAAGGACGGCCGGCTCGCGCTCGCACCCGGCGGCCACCTGGCGAAATACATCGCCGACGAAAGCGTGCGTTATGTCGTGATCGAGCGGGCGTCCGGACGCGTCGTCGCGCAGTCGCGCCGGCCGTTGGCGGAATTCACGCCCGCCCTGCCGGCGTCGGGCGCCAGGCGCATGGCGTTCTCCATCGTCACGCCCGCCGAAGATCCGACCGTGCGGCTGGACGGCTTCGTGGTCGAGCGCGATGCGCCCGGCGTCGCGGTGCTGGCCGCGGTCGCGGTCGAGCGCACCCATTTCTGGCACTTCATCGCCTGGATTTGGGAGGAACTGGTCGAGGACGTGCTGCCGGTCGGCGTTCCGCTGCTCATCGTCACGCTCATCGTCACCGCGATCACCGTCCGGCGCACGCTCAAGCCTGTAGCGATGCTGTCGCACCAAGCCGGCGCCATCACCCCGCGCACCACGGGGCTCAGGCTCGACGCGGTCAAGGTACCGGCTGAGGTGCTGCCGCTGGTTTCCGCGTTCAACGCCGCGCTGGACCGGCTGGACCAGGGCTTCCTGATTCAGCGGCGCTTCACCGCCAACGCGGCGCACCAGCTCCGCACCCCCCTCGCGATCCTGCGCGCGCGCCTCGACGGCATGGCGGCCGCGCCGGAAACGACGGAGCTCAAGCGCGACTGCGACCGCATCGCGCGGGTCGTCTCGCAGCTCCTGGCGATCGCGCGGCTGGAAGCGCACGAGATCGAGATCGCCGAGACGGTCGACCTCGGCCGCCTGGCACGCGAGACCGTGGCGGCGATGGCGCCCCTGGCGATCGCGGAGGGGCGCAGCTTGTCGCTCGACGCCGGCGCCGCGCCGGTGATGGTGCGCGGCAACAGCGCGGCGCTGGCCGACGCGCTCGGCAACCTGATCGAGAACGCGCTGCGCTTCACCCCGCCGGGTGGAACGGTGGACGTGGCGCTCCGGCCGGGCGCGACCCTCGCAGTGCTCGACCGCGGCCCGGGCGTGCCGGAGGCCGAGCGCGCGCGGGTGTTCGAGCCGTTCTGGCGGGGCGGCGATCCGCGCGGCGCGGGCAGCGGGCTCGGTCTCGCGATCGTGGCCGAGATCGCCGCGGCGCATGGCGGGCGCGCGCTCGCGCTGGACCGGCCGGGCGGCGGCGCCGAGTTCCGCATCGAACTGCCGCAGATCGCCCTGCCCCTGCCGCGGGCGGATCAAGCCCTCGCGGCGCAGTAGCCCGATGGAGCCGCTCGGGTGGATCGCAGCGGGCCTTCGGCCGCACGGCCTGGTTCTGCGCGGCGGATTCCACCCCGAGCCCGCCGATGCCGTGCCGCCTCTGGCGGACGGCCGTCCCGCGCGGACGCTCGCGATGATCGGCAACATAGGGGCGGCCGGCGGCGATCCGATGTGGCGCGCGTTCGCTCAAGCGCGGGCGCGTTATGCCGGTGCCGATCCGCTGAACGACTGGACGCGCGACGCGGTGGCGCCCCTCGCGCGCGCGGCCGACGCCGCTGCGCTGTTCCCGTTCGACCGGCCGTACCATCCCTTCCAGCGCTGGGCGATGCGCGCGGAGCCGGTGTTTCCCTCGCCGCTCGGATTGCTGGTCCATCCCGTGCACGGGCTTTGGCATGCCTATCGCGCGGCGCTGGTCTTCGCGGAGCGGATCGGCCTGCCGCCGCGCGCGGCCGCGGTGTCGCCCTGCGAGGCCTGCGCGGAGAAGCCGTGCCTGGCCGCGTGTCCGGTCGGTGCCTTCGACGGAACGCGCTACGACGTGCCGCGCTGCGTTGCGTTCATCGATTCGGCCGAGGGCGCGGACTGCATGGGCCGCGGCTGCCGCGTGCGCCGCGCCTGCCCGGTGGGTCGGGGGCGCGCGCAGGAACCGGCGCAGGCCGAATTCCACATGCGCGCGTTCCGCCGCGCACAACGTCCGCCTCATCCTTCGACAGGCTCAGGATGAGGCAATCCCGTTGTCCTCATGCTGAGCTTGTCGAAGCATGAGGACCGCGCGGCAACCGCGTTGGTCCTGGATTCCGCTACGCCTTGGCGGCGAGCAGCGAGTCGAGCTTGCCCTCGCGGTCGAGCGCATGGAGATCGTCGCTGCCGCCCACGTGCACGCCGTCGATGAAGATCTGCGGAACGGTGTTGCGGCCGCCTGCGCGCCGGCGCATTTCCTCGCGTCGGTCCGGATGCTCGATCACGTCGATTTCCTCGTACTTCACGCCCTTGCGCCCGAGCAGCGCCTTGGCGCGCGCGCAATAGCCGCACAGGAAGGAACTGTAGATTTCGACTCTCGCCATGCCGCCATCCTGCCCGATCCGCCGGCTGCTTGACTAGACGCTGCGCGGGCGGTTGACGCGCGCGAGCGTCAGCACGTCGACGGCCGCCGCCCCGGCTTTCAGCAGCACCTTCGCGCACTCCCCGGCCGTCGCGCCCGTCGTCAGCACGTCGTCCACCAGCAGCACGCGCTTGCCCTCGATTCCCGCGGCGGCGGGTCGGAGCGCGAAGGCGCCCGCAACGTTGGCGCGCCGCTGCGCGGGGTTGAGGTGGCCTTGCGACGGCGTGGCGCGCCGTCGCACCAGCAGACCGGGCGCCACCGGCTTGCCCGAAAGTCGTCCCAGGGCATGGGCGAGCAGCGCCGCTTGGTTGTAGCGCCGCCACAGAAGCCGCCAGCGATGCAGCGGCACCGGCGCGATCAGGTCACATTCCGCGAGCAGGGCGCCGCCGGCCTGGGCCATCCAGCGCGCGAAGCCCGGCCCGGCATGGGTGGCGTCGGCGTGCTTGAAGCGCAGCACGAGGGACTTGGCGCGGTCGTCGTAGGTGAGCGCCGCCCGCGCCCGGCCGAAGAGCGGAGGATCGCCCGCGCAGGCGGCGCACGCTACGCTCCCCGAGGATTCGCCGCCCTGCGGCGGCAGCTCGAACGCCAAGCCGCAGCGCGTGCACAGCGGCGGGGCGATGAACGCGAGCTGGCCCCAGCACGGCGCGCACAGCGCGCCCGGCGCGTCCACGATCGCGCCGCAGGCGAGGCAGCGCGCCGGCAGCAACGCGTCCAGGGCACGACGGCCCGCGCCGCGCGCCAATGACAGTAACGTTACCGAATCGTTCATACCGGAATAGTAGCAGCACGGCGCCCGCGCCGGGTAATATCCCCGCCCATGCCCGCCGCCCACGGAAACATCCAGGTATTCGACCGGCGACTGGTTCGGGCGCGGCGCAATCGCCGCGCCAAGGAATTCTCCGATCACGACTTCCTGTTCCGCGAGGTGGCCGAGCGCCTGGCCGACCGCCTCGACGACGTGAAGCACGCCTTTCCGACGGCGCTCGACCTCGGCGCGCGCGACGGCGTGATGGCCGCGGCGCTCAAGGGCCGCGGCGGCGTGACCACGCTGATCCAGACGGAACTCGCCGAGTGCCTGGCCTGGGCCGCAAGCAGGCGGGCGCTAGCGGTCGCAGCGGACGAGGAAGCGCTGCCGTTCGCGGACGGAAGCTTCGATCTGGTGCTGAGCTGTCTCAGCCTGCACTGGGTCAACGACCTGCCCGGCACGCTGGCGCAAATCCGCCGCGTGCTGAAGCCGGATGGGCTGTTGCTGGCGGCGCTGTTCGGCTATGGCACGCTGGCCGAGTTGCGCGAGGCGTTCCTGGCGGCGGAGGCCGCCAAGACCGGCGGCGCGGGGCCGCGCGTCTCGCCTTTCGCCGACCTGCGCGACGCCGCCGGGCTGCTGCAACGCGCGGGCTTCGCCATGCCCGTGGCCGACGCCGACACCATCAACGTCACCTACGACAACGCCTTCGCGCTGATGCGCGATTTGCGCGGCATGGGCGAAAGCAATGCCGCGACGCTGCGCCCGCGCCGGCCGCTGGCGCGCGCCACGCTGTACCACACGGGCGAACTCTATACGCGCCGCTTCGCGCAGCCCGACGGCCGCGTGCGCGCCCGCTTCCAGGTCGTCTATCTGACGGGCTGGGCGCCCGGCGAAGGCCAGCCGCGGCCCTTGAAGCCGGGCAGCGCCACTGCGCGACTTGCCGACGCGCTGGACGGCGAGGAGCGCCCGGCTGGCGACAAGGCCCCTACCCGCCGCCCGCGCCGTTGATCTGGGTCAAGGCCGCGGCGCACAGCCACACTAGTGTTTCCCGAACCAGGATCGGAGAACGGGAATGAAGATGAAGCCCAAGGCCGTACCGGCATTGCTGGCGCTCGCGGCCGCCGCGTTGCCGGCGACCGGCAAACCCGTTCTGGCCGCGGGCGACGCGGCGGCGGGACGGCGCACCGCGGACACGTGGTGCGTGGGCTGTCACCTCGTCGGCGACGAGCAGAAGGCGGGCCTGGCGGACGTGCCGCCCTTTCCCACCATCGCCAAGGAAAAGACCCCGAGCGCGATCCGCGCATTCCTGTTCAACCCGCACCCGCCGATGCCGCGCTTCCGGCTCAGCAACCAGGACATCGACGATCTGGTGGCGTTCATCGAGAGCCTGAAGAAGTAGCCCGCGCGAGGACGGCGCGGCCTTCGCGCGCGACGTCGGCCGCGCGCCGGGGGTCGATCAGCATTGCGCGCTGGTGCGGCGCGGCGGGGTCGGCCGCGAGCGCCTCGATTCCGGCGCCGAATGCCTCCAACGATTCGATTGCGGCGCGAAGCTGCGCCAGGTCGCCGGCATTCGCGTTGCCGCCCTCCGCCCAGCGGGCATGGAGGCAGACCCGCGCGCACGACCGCAACCCTTCGACCCAGGTGTCGTAGTGCGCGAAGGCGCGCTTCAGCCAGCGGTGCAGGACGGGCCCCAGCGCGGCGTCGCCGGCCTCGACCCGCGCCATGAGCGCCTTCGCCAAAGCGACGGCCTCGTCCTTCTCCGCGAGGAGGGCGGCGAGCTTGGCGCGGTCGAGGGCGAGATCGGCGGCGCGCGCCGGCTCCCAAGCCGTCAGGCTGTCGCGCACCTCCATCCCCCACCAACACCGCTTGACGCTGCGCGGGAACATCGAGTTGTCGGCGAACACATGGCCGTTCAGGAAGGCCGCGCGGCGCACCACGGGCCAAGTCTCCGCCAGCAGCGACGCGAGCCAGGGCGCGGCGGCCTCGGGAAAGCCGCGCGCGGCGAGCCAGCGCCGGCAAACCTCGGCCGGCCCGATTTCCTCACCCCGCGCTAGGGCCGCCGCGGCGACCAGGTTCGCTTCGTTCAGGTTGTCGAAACAGGAGAGGTCGTTGATCCGCTCCCACTCCGTGCGGAAAATCACGCCGCCCGCGCCCAGCGCGCGCCAGCGCGCAAGGCGCGCCTTCAAGTCGTCGAACGCGAAGCACGGAAACACGCCCCAGCCGAAGAACTGGCCCATGGCGTCATATTCGATCCATTGCTCGCGCCTGAGCGCCCCGATCGCCGGGTTGTCCGGGAACGTCGGGTAGAAATCGTGCGGCGTCGCCTTGATCGAGAAGACCACGTCGGCCGGCGCGCGTCCCACAGCCTCGATCAGCGGCGCGTGGTCCGCGGGCTTGTAGGCGAAATCGCGGATCGCAAGCCGCTTGCCGTGCCGCTTCGCGGGCGCGTGCAGCGCCAGGATCAGCCTCTCGTACCACTGCGGCAAGGTGTCGCGGAGACACAGCCCGCACCGGCATTTGCGCTGCACCGGCGAAGCGCGGCTTTCCTGCGACCCGGCGCTGACGATCATGCCGGCGAGACGCGGGAAGTCGCCGAACAGCTCGTCGGTCTTGGCCGCCACGTACTCCATCCACCACGGCTCGCTCGGGCATATCGCGCCGTCCTTGACCAGGTCCGGCTTCAGCTCCAGCACCTCGTCGGAGAAGCCGATCTCCTTCACGTTGACCCACACCGCGACGCCGCGCGCCGCGGCCAGCTCCAACACGTGCGCGAAATAGGCACGGTTGTTGAAGATCGCATTCTCGCCGCGCCGCGCGGGCGCGTCGGTCCACAGCGCGTAGGGATCGAAGCACGCGCGCGGATAGACGATCTGGTGCGCCAAGTCGCTCTCGTGCAGCACCAGCGCGTTCAGGCCATGGGCGGCGCAGAAATCGAGCGCCTGGACCACGCGCGCGCGATCCCACATCCGCCTGCCGTGCATTTCCAGTCCGCGGAACGCGAGCGTCATTCCAATGCGGCCCTTTGCGTGTTGAGCGCCGCACAGGCTTTTGGCACACTTCCGCCTCCAAGAACACAAGGGAGGAAACGGTGCTGAGGATTATCGGAGCCGCGCTCGCGGCCGCGCTATTCTTCGCCGCGCCTGGCGCGCAGGCGCAGCAGTTCCCCAGCAAGGAAATCGCGCTGATCGTGCCGTTCAACCCGGGCGGCAGCACCGATTTCGTCGGCCGCGGCTTCGCCGAGGTGTTCAAGACCGTGGTGAAGCAGGCTGTGACGGTGCAGAACGTCCCCGGCGCCGGCACCGCGACCGGCTTCACCAAACTGTCGGAGGCACCCGCCGACGGCTACACGCTGGCGGTGATGGGCCCGTTCATGATCACGACCGCGCTGCGCCAGCAGTTGAAGGTGCCGCTGGAGAACTACACCTATCTGGCGCGGCTGAGCCTCGAGACCTTCGTGCTTGGCGTGCCGACGGCGTCGCCGCACCGGACGCTCAAGGACTACATCGCGGCGGCCAAGAAGGGCGCCGGCGCGGTCGCTGTGGGCACCGCCGGGTCGGGTACGCTGACGCACCTGACCGCGGCGGCGATCGCGGGCGCGATCGGCGCCGAGCTCAACATCGTGCACTTCGCGGGCGGCGGGAAGCTGACCCCCGCGGTGCTGGGTGGGCACGTCGACAGCGGCATGTTCTCGCAGGTCGAAGTCGTGCCGCATGCCGGGCCCGGAGGCGGATTGCGCGTGCTGGCGACGTTCGGCGCGCAGCGCTCGAAGCCGCTGCCGGACGCGCCGACGCTCAACGAGCTCGGGATCGCCGGCGTGCCGGCAGGCCCGTGGCAAGGCATCGTGGCGCCCAAGGGTCTGCCACCCGCAGCGGCCGCGGCGCTCGGCGAGGCGATCGACAAGACGGTCAAGCATCCGGATTGGCTCGCGTTCCTCGACAAGAACGGCCTCAGCCCGTACTACGCGAGAGGAACGGAGCTCGACGCGTTCCTCAAGTCCGAGATCGACACGACGCGCAAGCTGTTGCAGGCGACCGGTCTCGACAAGCCGTGAGCGCCGCCGAACCGGCGGGCGGGCGGGACGGCCCGCCGGCCGCGCCGCGCGGCCCGCGCCTGCTGCATGCGCAGGTCGTAGGCGGGCTCGCGCTGGCGGCGATCGGCATATTCGCCTACGCCGCCGGCCGGTCGCTGCCGTTCGGCACCCCGGCGCGGCCCGGCGCGGGATTCTTTCCCCTAGTTCTCGCGGCGCTGCTGATCGCGCTGTCCGCCGTGGTGATCGCCCAGGGCCTGATCGGGTCCGGCCCCGACGCGCGCGCGATATGGGGCGACCGTGCGGCGCGCCGGCGCGTGGGCACGGTCGCCGGGCTATTGCTGCTCGCCATCGCCGCGATCGACGCGATCGGCTTCGCCGCGACCGTGGCGCTTCTGTGCGCGGGCATGGCGCGCCTCGTGGGCCGGCGCGGCTGGGTCTCCTCGCTCGTCTTCGCGGCCGCGGCCGCGGCCGTCGGCTGGTTCGTGTTCCAGCGCTGGCTGCGCGTGAACCTGCCCGGGGGCTGGCTCATGGGCTGGCTCATTGCGCCGATCGCGGGCTAGCCGCGCCGTGGACCAGTTCCTGCACGGCCTTTTCGTCGCCTTCGAGCCACTGCGCCTGGCGCTGTGCCTGCTCGGCGTGCTGATTGGGACCGTGGTGGGAATCCTGCCGGGCCTGGGTCCGTCGGCCACGATCGCGCTGCTGCTTCCCGCGACCTACCACCTGGATCCGGTCTCGGCCGTGATCATGCTGGCGGGCATCTATTACGGCAGCCAGTACGGCGGCTCGACCACGGCGATCCTGATCCGCGTGCCGGGCGAATCCTCCTCGATGGTGACGGCCTACGACGGCTACGAGATGACCAAGCGGGGCCGGGCGGGACCGGCGCTCGGCATGGCGGCGATCGCCTCGTTCATCGCCGGCACGCTGTCGGTCGCGGGCCTGATGGTGGTCGCGCCGGCGCTGGGCCGCTTCGCGCTGTCGTTCGGGCCGGCGGAGTACGTGGGACTGATGCTGCTGGGCCTGACGCTGGTCGCCTATCTCGGCGGCGGGTCGCTGGCGAAGTCGCTGGCGATGGCGACGCTGGGCCTGCTGCTCGCGACCGTGGGCCAGGACCCGGTGGCGGGCAGCGAGCGCTACGTGTTCGGCACGCAGTCGCTGCTCGACGGCATCGACGTGGTTCCCGTGTTCATGGGGCTGTTCGGCATCGCGGAGGTGATGCAGTCGATGGAGACGGAGCCCGGCGCGCAGCGCATCACGCCGCCGCGCGACCTCATGCCGACGCGCGCGGATTTCCGCGACTCGGCCGGGCCGATCGCGCGCGGCACGGCCCTGGGGTTCTTCCTGGGCGTGCTGCCGGGCGGAGGCGCGACGCTGGCCTCGATCGCCTCCTACGTGACCGAGAAGCGCTTCGCGCGCAACCGCACCCGGCTGGGCCGGGGGGCGATCGAAGGCGTGGCGGGCCCCGAGGCCGCCAACAACGCCGCCGCCACCGGCGCCTTCATCCCGCTCCTGACCCTGGGAATTCCCGCCAACGTGGTGATGGCGATGATGCTGGCGGCGCTCACGCTGCACGGGCTCAGGCCCGGGCCCACGCTGATGGTCGAGAAGCCCGAGCTGTTCTGGGGCACGGTCGCCAGCATGTACCTGGGCAACGTGGTGCTGTTGATCCTGAACCTGCCGCTGATCGGGCTGTTCGTGCGCGTGCTGCGCATCCCCTACAGCCTGCTGGCGCCGCTGATCCTGGTGTTCTGCCTGATCGGCGCCTACAGCGTGACCGGGCGGACCGCCGAGGCGTTCACCATGATCGTGTTCGGCATCCTGGGCTACGCGTTCCGCAAGCTGGACTTCGACTCGACGCCGATGGTGCTGGCGCTGATCTTGGGCAAGCCGCTGGAGGAATCGCTGCGCCAGACGCTGCAGCTCGCGCGCGGGAGCTTCTGGGTGTTCGTCGAGCGCCCGATCTCGGCCGCGCTGCTGGGGCTGACCGCGCTGGCGGTCCTAGCGCCGATGGCCCAGGCGCTGTGGGCGGCGCGGCGAAGCGCCGCGGCGCCCGGCTAGAGAAAGTCCCGCAGCATGGCGCAGAGCGGCCGGTCCGCCGGCGGCATGGCATAGCCCGCAAGCCGCCCGGTCTCGACCCAGGCCAGCTCCTGCCCCTCGCGCGCCGTCACCTCGCCCTTCCACACCCGGCAGACGTAGAGCGGCATCAGGAGGTGGAACTCGGTGTAGCGGTGCGAGGCGAAGGTGAAGGGCGCGAGGCAGCTTTCCGACACGTCGATGCCGAGCTCCTCCTTCAACTCGCGGATCAGCGCGCGCTCCGGGGTCTCGCCTTCGACCACCTTGCCGCCCGGAAATTCCCACAGGCCGCCCATCGGCTTGCCCCAGGGCCGGCGCGCGAGGAGCACGCGCCCGTCGCCGTCCACCAGCGCCACGGCGCTGACCAGCGCCACCCGCGGCGGCGGCTTCAGCGCCAGATCGGCGCGGTCGAAGGCGTACACGTAGACGCGCTTCAGGCCGCCGCGCGCGGGAAAGTCGTAGTCGGCCTCGCCGGCCAGCGTGAAGCCCTCGCCCGCCAGCACGCGGCACGAAGCCGGGTTGTCGGTCAGGACCGCGCCCCACACCCGGTCGAGGCCCAGCTCGTCGAACGCGAAGCGCAGCATGCGCCGCACCGCCTCGCGCGCGTAGCCGCGGCCCCAGAACGCGCGCCCGATCCAATAGCCGATCTCGGCCGTCTTGCCGCGCGGCGCGCGCGCGGGCTGGCCCGCGATCGCCGGCTCGCGCTGGCTCTGGCGCAGCAGGATGGCCCCCACCGGCGCGTCCAGGTCGCGCGGCGCGAGCGCGAGCGCGAAGTCCTGCCGCTCGTCGATGCCGCGGCGCGTCGAGGCGATCCAGCGCGCCGCGAGGCCCGGCGGATAGGGATAGGGCGCGTCGGACAGGTTCTTGACGATGTCCCAGTCCCCCACCAGCCGCGCGATCGTCGGCGCGTCGTCGGCCCGCAGCCGGCGCAGCACCAGGCGCTCGGTTTCGAGGGGCTGGAACGAGTCTTCTTCCCGGGTGACGGCGACCATGGCCGGACTCTAGCACGGCCCCTTGGCGACCGCGCGGCGCCGCACCTAGCTGCGGTAGTCGCCGTTGATGCTGATGTAGCCGTGGGTCAGGTCGCAGGTCCACACCGCGGCCTTGCCGCGGCCTACGCCCACGTCGACCGCGATGTCGATCTCGCGGCCCTTCATGTGCTGCGCCACCGGCGTCTCGTCGTAGCCGGGCGCCACCGCGCCCTTCAGCGCCACGGTCACGCCGCCGATGGCGATCCTGAGCTTGTCGCGGTCGGCCTTCTCGCCGGCCTTGCCCACGGCCATGACGATGCGGCCCCAGTTGGCGTCGGCGCCGGCGATCGCGGTCTTGACCAGCGGCGAGTTGGCGATGGCGAGCGCGATGCGCCGGGCCGCCGCGTCGCCGGCCGCGCCCGTGACCGCGATCGACACGAACTTCTCCGCGCCCTCGCCGTCGCGCACCACCTGCATCGCGAGGTCGCGCGCGAGCGCGTTCAGCGCCACGGCGAATTCGCCGAGCCGCTTGTCGGATGCGGACGCGATGCGCGGGTTGCCCGCCTTGCCGGTGGCGCACAGCAGCAACGTGTCGCTGGTCGAGGTGTCGCCGTCCACCGTGGTGCAGTTGAACGACTGGGCGGCGGCGCGGGAAAGCAGCGCCTTCAGCACCGGGGCGGGCAGCGCCGCGTCGGTGACGATGAACGCCAGCATCGTCGCCATGTCGGGCGCGATCATGCCCGAGCCCTTGGCGATGCCGTTGAGCCTGACCGTGGCGCCGCCGATGCGCGCGCTGCGCGTGGCGGTCTTGGGAAAGGTGTCGGTGGTCATGATCGCCGCCGCCGCCTTGTCCCAGGCCGAGTCGGACAGGCCGGCGGCGAGGCCCGGCAATGCGGTTGCGATCTTGCCCCAATCCAGCGGCACGCCGATCACGCCCGTGGAGGCGACCAGCACCTCCTGCGGCTTGCACTTGAGCGCGGCGGCGGCGGCGGCGGTGGACCGCCGTACCGCTTCCATGCCCGCCTTGCCGGTGAAGGCGTTGGCGTTGCCGGCGTTGACCAGGATCGCGCGCGCCTTGCCGCCGCGCACCGCGGCGCGGCACCAATCCACCGGCGCCGAGCGGGTGAGCGAGCACGTGAACACGCCGGCGCAGGAAGTGCCGGGGGCGAGCTCGATCAGCAGCAGGTCGTCGCGACCCTTGTAGCGGATGCCGCTGTTGGCGGTGGCGAGCCTGGCCCCGGCCACCGGCGGCAGTACCTGGATGGCCGCCGGCGCGAGCGGCGAACGGGCGAGAGCCATGGGGCCGCCGCCTAGGGCCGCATCAGTTCGGCTTTTTCGCTGGCTCGGCCGGCAGCGGCTTGCCGTCGGGCCCGAAGCGCTCGATCTTGGCGTTGGCGCGCAGCGTGTCGATGTACTGGCTCACGGTCTGCTGCGAAAGCTGGTTGAACAGGTCCTGGCGCGCCTCTTCGAACGTCACGGGGTTGGCGGTGCGGCGGTCCTCGATCTTGATGACGTGCCAGCCGAACTGCGTCTTCACCGGCGCGGCGGAAATCTCGCCGGTCTTCATGGCGAAGGCGGCGTCGGCGAATTCCTTGACCATCTCGTCCTTGCCGAAGAAGCCGAGGTCGCCGCCGTTCTGCGCCGCCGGGTCTTTCGATTTCTGCTTGGCGAGCGTGGCGAAGTCGGCGCCGCCGCGGAGCTGCCCGATGATGCCTTTCGCGTCGGCCTCGCTGTCCACCAGGATGTGGCGCGCGCTCACCTCTTCCTTCGGCGGGTTCTCGGCGAGGTATTTCTGGTACAGCGACTTGAGCGCGTCGTCGGTCACCGATTTGTGAACCACGTTCTCGAGCAGCACCTGCTGGATGGCGCGCTCGCGGAAGCTCTCGACCCGCTTCTGCACCTCGGGTGCAGCGCCCAGGTTCTGTCGCCTGCCCTCCGCCAGCAGCAGCTTGTTGCCGATGAGCTGGTTCAAGAGCACCGCCATGATGCGCTCCATCGGCACCGAGCGGTACTGCTCGGGCAGGTTCTCGGCGGCTTCGCGCAGATCCGACATGCGAATGGCCTCGCCGTTGACCGTGGCGAGCACTTGGTCGGCCTCGGGCTTCGCCGATTGGGCGGGCTGCGCGGACTGGGCAGGTTTCGCCTGGCCGGGCTGCGGCTGGCCGGTCTGTCCCATCGCCGGCGCGATCAGGGCGAGCGAAACACCCGCAATCAGGCCGAAGCCGGCCGCCGCGTCGATTGTCCTGCGCATCGTGGCGCTCCTGTTCTCAAGCCTAGCGGGATTCCGCAAGCGATCGGCCGTGCCGCAACGCCGGTCCGCCGAGGGTGAGATGCATAGCACACCCAGGGGCTTACGCCACCCCAAAGCCACGCGATGTCCGGTTCCGGCCAAGTCGTTGACATGCCTGGGCGCAGCGCCTATCTACCACCCGGGCCCGAACGCCCGAATCCCGCCCCCGTTTCGAGGATTTTAATGCTCGCGGCCATCGCCAAGCGGCTATTCGGCACCGCCAACGACCGCTACATCAAGTCGCTCGGCAAGATCGTCGCGGACATCAACGCGCTGGAGCCGTCGCTCGAAGGTCTGAGCGACGTCGAGCTCGCCGGCCGCACGCCGCTTCTGCGCGAGCGGCTGGAGAAGGGCGAGACGCTCGACGACATCCTGCCCGAGGCCTTCGCCCTGGTGCGCGAGGCGGCCAAGCGCGCGCTCGGCCAGCGGCACTTCGACGTGCAGCTCATGGGCGGCATCGTGCTGCACCGGGGCATGATTGCAGAGATGAAGACCGGCGAAGGCAAGACGCTGGTCGCCACGCTGGCCGTGTACCTGAACGCGCTCGAGGGCAAGGGCGTGCACGTGGTGACGGTCAACGACTACCTCGCCAAGCGCGATTCGGAGTGGATGGGCCGCGTCTACAAGCGCCTGGGCCTGACGGTGGGGTGCATCGTGCACGGCCTCGACGACGAGGAGCGCCGCCAGGCCTATGCCTGCGACGTGACCTACGGCACCAACAACGAGCTGGGCTTCGACTATTTGCGCGACAACATGAAGTTCCGGCTGCCGGACATGGTGCACCGGCCCTTCAACTACGCCATCGTGGACGAGGTGGACTCGATCCTGATCGACGAGGCGCGCACGCCGCTGATCATCTCGGGGCCCGCGGAGGACTCCTCCGAGCTCTACCGCAAGGTGGACGCGCTGATCCCGAAGCTGGACGCCGCCGACTTCGAGAAGGACGAGAAGCTGCGCACCGTCGCGCTGACCGAGGCGGGCGTCGAGAAGGTCGAGGGCATGTTCCGCGATTCCGGGTTGCTCAAGGGCGGCAGCCTCTACGATATCGAGAACGTCTCGCTGGTGCACCACGCCAACCAGGCGCTGCGCGCGCACAAGCTGTTCCAGCGCGACGTGGACTACATCGTCAAGAACGACAAGGTGGTGATCATCGACGAGTTCACCGGTCGCATGATGGAGGGCCGGCGCTACTCCGAAGGCCTGCATCAGGCGCTGGAGGCCAAGGAAGGCACCACGATCCAGCAGGAGAACCAGACGCTCGCCTCGATCACCTTCCAGAACTATTTCCGGCTCTACCCCAAGCTCGCGGGCATGACCGGCACGGCGATGACCGAGGCCGGCGAGTTCGCCGACATCTACCGCCTCGAGGTGATCGAGGTCCCGACCAACCTGCCCTGCGTGCGCATCGACAACGACGACGAGGTCTATCGCACCAAGGGCGAGAAGCACAAAGCGATCGTCGACCAGATCGTCGAGTGCCACGAGCGCAAGCAGCCGGTGCTCGTCGGCACCGTCAGCATCGAAAAGTCGGAGGAGCTGTCGGGGCTGCTCAAGGACCGCAAGTACCTGCGCGACCGGGCCAAGGCGATGCAGGCGGAGGCCGACCGGCTGTCCGCGGAGGCGGCGAAGCAAAGCGGCGACCGCAAGGCGCAGACGGCCGCCCAGGCCCAGGCGCTGAAGGCCAAGGGCGCGTTCCTGGAAGCCGCCTGCCGCCGGGACAACCCGATCCCGCACCAGGTGCTGAACGCGCGCTTCCACGAGCAGGAGGCGCTGATCATCGCGCAGGCCGGCCGCGCCGGAGGCGTCACCATCGCCACCAACATGGCGGGCCGCGGCACCGACATCCAGCTCGGCGGCAACGTGGAGATGCGCCTGAAGCTGGAGCTGGCGCCCGACGCCGACGAGTCGACCCGCGCCCAGCGCGAGGCGCCGATTCGCGCCGAGGTGGCGAAGGAGAAACAGGAGGTGATCGCCGCCGGCGGCCTGTTCGTGCTGGGCACCGAGCGGCACGAGAGCCGGCGCATCGACAACCAGCTCCGTGGCCGCTCGGGCCGCCAGGGCGATCCCGGCGCGAGCAAGTTCTTCGTCTCGCTCGAGGACGATCTGATGCGCATTTTCGGGTCCGAGCGCATGGACACGATGCTGCGCCGGCTGGGTCTGAAGGAAGGCGAGGCGATCGTCCATCCCTGGATCAACAAGGCGCTGGAGAAGGCGCAGCAGAAGGTCGAGGCGCGCAACTTCGAGATCCGCAAGCAGCTCCTCAAGTTCGACGACGTGATGAACGACCAGCGCAAGGTGATCTACGAGCAGCGCCGCGAGATCATGGATGCGCCGGACGTGGCGCAGACGGTCGAGGACATGCGCCACGAGACCGTGGCCAACATCGTGGCGCGCGCGATCCCCGAGAACGCCTACGCCGAGCAATGGAACGTCGACCAGCTCCACGAGGAGACGCTGCGCATCCTGAACCTCGACCTGCCGGTCAAGGACTGGGCCAAGGAAGAGGGCATCGCCGACGCCGAGATCCGCCAGCGCATCACCGAGGCCGCCGACCGCCGCATGGCCGAGAAGGCCGCGAACTACGGCCCCGAGATCATGCGGCTGGCCGAGAAGAGCCTGCTGCTGCAGATCCTGGACCAACAGTGGAAGGAGCACCTGCTGCACCTCGACCACCTGCGCCAGGGCATCAACCTGCGCGCCTACGGCCAGCGCGACCCGCTGAACGAGTACAAGCGCGAAGCCTTCGGCATGTTCGAGGAGATGCTGGTGCGGCTGCGCGAGACGGTCACCGGCGTGCTGATGCACGTGGAGCTGCGCGTCAACATGCCGGAGGAGCAGCTTCAGCCCGCGGCCCCGCGCAACGTGCAGGAGATGCACCCCCAGGCCGCGAGCCTGGGCGGGCTCGCCGGCGAGGCGCCGCAAGCGGGCGAGGCGGCGGTCCAGCGCGCGCGCCCGGTGCAGACGCGCCGGGCCGCCGGCGGCAACGGCCAGCTTCCCGGCGATCCGTCAACCTGGGGCCGCGTGCCGCGCAACGCCCCCTGCCCCTGCGGCTCGGGCAAGAAGTACAAGCACTGCCACGGCAGCGCCGCCCGCGCCGCCGAGTAGCCGGGGCCGCCCGGCCCGCCGGTCAGTTCAGCCCCTGGCGCCCCATGTTGAGGAACCGCTCGCGCCGGCGCTGGCGCAGCGTCCCGCGGTCGGCCGCCGCCAGCTCGCGCAACGCGACTTCAAGCGCCTGGCCCACCGCGGCGATCGCCTCGTCCCTCGCGCGGTGCGCGCCGCCCAGCGGCTCGGGCACCACGCGGTCGATCACGCCGAGCCGCGCCAGGTCCTGCGCGGTGAGCCTGAGCGCCTCGGCCGCCTCCTTCGCCTGCTCGGCGCTGCGCCACAGGATCGAGGCACAGCCCTCGGGCGAGATCACGGAATAGATCGCGTGCTCGAGCATCAGCACGCGGTCGCCGGCCGCCAGCGCGATCGCGCCGCCCGAGCCGCCCTCACCGATCACCACGCTCACGACGGGCACGCGCGCGTCGAGGCACGCCTCGATCGAGCGCGCGATCGCCTCGGCCTGGCCGCGCGCCTCCGCGTCGACGCCGGGATAGGCGCCGGGCGTGTCGACCAGCGTGACGATGGGCAGCCGGAACCGCTCGGCCAGGCCCATCAGCCGTCGCGCCTTGCGGTAGCCCTCGGGCCGGGCCATGCCGAAATTGTGGCGCACGCGGTCTTCGGTGCTGCCGCCTTTCTCGTGGCCGATCACTATGACGCTGCGACCGCGGAACCGGCCGATGCCGCCGGTGATCGCCTTGTCGTCGCCGAAGGCGCGGTCGCCCGAGAGCGGCGTGAACTCCTCGATCAGGCCCGCGACGTAGTCGGCCGAATGCGGGCGGTCCGGGTGGCGCGCGACCAGGACCTTCTGCCAGGCCGTCAGCTTCGCGTAGGTCTGGCGCAGCTGGCGGTCGACCTTGGCCTGGAGCTTGGCCACCTCGTCGGCGATCGACACGTCGCCGGTGCGCGCGAGATGGCGCAACTCCTCGATCTTGCCCTCGAGCTCGGCGATCGGCTTCTCGAAGTCGAGGAAATGCCGCGCCGGCCGCCGGTTGTTGCCCGCGTCAGCCGCCACGCGCGGCTCCGGCGCCGATCAGCTCGGCCTTGCGCAGGACCGCCTCGGCCTGGCGGATCGAGGCGGCGTCGATCATCTTGCCGTCGAGCGCCACCGCGCCTTTGCCTTCCGCCTGCGCCTTCCGCATCGCCTCGACGATGCGCCGCGCGCGAGCTACCTCTTCCTCCGCGGGGCTGAACACGGCGTTCGCCATGCCGATCTGCGAGGGATGGATCGCCCATTTGCCGTCGCAGCCCAGCGCCGCCGCGCGCCTGGCCGCCGCGAGATAGCCGTCGCGGTCCTCGAAATCGCCGAACGGCCCGTCGAGGGGCCTGAGCCCGTGCGCGCGCGCCGCCACCACCAGCCGTGCCAGTCCGTAATGCCAGGGATCGGCCCAATGCGTTTCGCGCCTTCCCTCCTTGTCTTTGTGCGTCAGCACCGCGTAGTCGGGATTGGCGCCGCCCATGCCCGTGGTGCGCGCGTGCACCGAGCCCGCGAAGTCGGCGACGCCGAAATGCAGCGTCTCGGTCCGCCGGCTTGCCGCCGCGATCGCCTCGACGTTGCTCATGCCGAGCGCGCTTTCGATGATGAGCTCGAGCCCGATGCGCCGGGTCCAGCCCTTAGCCTGCTCGATCTGCGTCACCAGCATGTCGAGCGCGTAGACGTCGGCCGCAACGCCGACCTTGGGGACCATCAGGAGGTCGAGCCGCTCGCCGCCGCCCTCCGCCACGTCGACCACGTCGCGGTACATGTGCGGCGTGTCCAGGCCGTTGACGCGCACCGACACGGTCTTGGCGCCCCAGTCGATCTCGTTCAGCGCCGCGACGGCGTTGCGGCGCGCGGCGTCCTTCTCATGCGGGGCGACCGAATCCTCGAGATCGATGAACACCACGTCGGCCGCCGACTTCGCCGCCTTCTCGAAGAACTCCGGCCGGCTGCCCGGCACGGCCAGCTCGCTGCGGTTCAGGCGCTGACGCGCCTGCTCGACGACGGTGAAGCTCATCAGGCCACTCGGCGGACGCGATTTGTCGGTGATTTTCGGGGGCCGACACTACCCCAGGGGGCGGCGAAGTCAACCCGGCCACCCGACCGGATTTCCCGCGCCCGGCCAGATACTTAGCCCGACTTGGACGACCGCTTCGCCAGGGGATGGTGCCGGTCCACGGTGCGCTTCAGGCGCTCCGTCACCACGTGGGTGTAGATCTGCGTCGTGGCGATGTCGGCGTGGCCCAGCATCTTCTGCACGCTGCGCAGGTCCGCGCCATGGTCAAGGAGATGCGTCGCGAAGGCGTGGCGGAGGACATGCGGACTGACCCGGGCCGGGTCGATCGCCGCCTCGCGCGCCAGGTCCTTCAGCATCTGGCCGAGGCGGTGGCGCGTCAGGTGCCCCGCGCGGCCGTGGGAGGGGAACAGAAAGCGCGACTCCGCGGGGCGCGCACCCCTTTTCGGTTTCGGCAGGAAGCCGGCGCGCACGCCGCGATAGGCGGCGAGCGCCTTCAGCGCCGGCGCGCCCAGGGGCACCAGCCGCTCTTTGCCGCCCTTGCCGCGCACGGTCATGGCGCGTATGTCGCGCGCGACCGCGGCGAGCGGCAGCGCCACGAGCTCGCTGACGCGCATGCCGGTGGCGTAGAGCAGCTCGAGCAGCGCGGCGAGGCGCAGGCCCTCGGGCCCCGGGCGGCGCCGGGCCGCCTCGATCAGGGCGGTCACCTGCGCTTCGCCCAGCGGCTTCGGCAGCGGCCGGCCGAGGCGTGGGGAATCCAGCGCCGCCGTCGGGTCGTCGGCGCGGCGGTTTTCGTCCAATAGGAAGCGATAGAACTGCCGCAGGGCCGACAGGCGCCGCGCGGCCGTGCGCGGAGTCCATCCGCGACCCGCGAGGGACTTCATGTAGCCGCGCAAATCCCCGCTGGCGGCGTTCGCCAGGGTCGCGCCTTTGCGCCTCAGGAACGCTTCGGCGTCGGCCAGGTCGCGCCGGTAGGCGTCGAGCGTGTTGTCGGCAGCGCCCCGCTCCGCCGCCATCATCTCGAGAAACGCCTCCGCCGCGTTGGGCAACGCCTCGGGCGCGGCGGGCGGGCGGCCCCTCATTGCGGCCTTACCCCCTGGGCCGGTGGTCGGTGCTCAGGATCGCGAACAGCATGTGGTCGGCCCAGGCCCCGTTGATGCGCAGGTATTCGCGCGCCAAACCCTCCTCGCGGAACCCGCATTTCAGCAGCAGGCTGCGGCTGGCGACGTTCGCGGGCAGGCATACGGCCTCCACCCGGTGCAGGCCCAGGCGGTCGAAGGCGAAATCGAGCGCGCAATGCATCGCCTCGGTCATCAGGCCCTGGCGCGCGTAGGGCGCGCCGAGCCAATAGCCCAGCACGCAGGAGTCCGACACACCGCGCCGCACCGCCCCCAGCGTGATGCCGCCCAGCAACGCCCCGTCGGTCTTGCGGATCAACTGGAACCCGTAGCCGGTCTCCTCGCGCCATTCCCGTTGCGCCCGGCGCAGCCGCCGGCGATAGGCCTCGCGCGTCAGCGCGTCGCTCGGCCAGCTCGGTTCCCAGGGCGTCAGGAACATGCGGCTCTGCTCGCGCAGCGCGGCCCATTGCGCGAAATCGCCCGCGCGCGGGCGGCGTAAGTAAAGGCGCTTGCCTTCGACGACCGCGCCTGCCGGCGTCTGGCCGAACGCCCGCGCCCACAGCGACCCGAACGCGAGCGAACCCGCCATCGCATGCGCGCCCGTCAGTTGAGCCGCGCGCCGAACCGCGCGCGGCTTTCTAGTTTCGCGATCGGCCCGATCGCCGCCACGGTGGGTCGGCTCGCCGCCACGCGCCGCATCACGCGCGTCACCGCGTCGGCGTCGACCGCCTCGATCTTCGCCACGATCTCGGGAACCGGGATCGGCCGCTCGTACACCAGCAATTGCTGGGCGAGCTGCTCGCAACGCTGCGAGGTGCTTTCCAGCGCCATCAGCGTGCCGGCCTTGAGCTGCGCCCGGGCGCGCGCCACCTCGGCCTCGCCGACCGAGCGGCCGAGCTTGCCGATCTCGTCCGCCACCACCGGCATCAGCTCGGCCAGGCGGTCCTCGCCCGTGCCGGCGTAGATGCCGAACAGCCCGCCGTCGCGCAAGGACCCGGCGAAGGAATAGATGCTGTAGACCAGGCCGCGCTTCTCGCGCACCTCCTGGAACAGGCGCGAGGACATGCCGCCGCCCAGCACCGTGGACATGACCTGGAGCGGGTAGAAATCGGGGTCGAGGAAGCCCACGCCCTCGAACCCCAGCACCAGGTGCACCTGGTCGAGCTTGCGCTTCTCGCGCTTGTCGCCGCCACGGTAGCGCGCGGTGGCGCGCGGGTTCTCCGCGGCCGGCGGCAGGGCGTCGAACTTCTCGCCCGCGAGTTGCACCAGACGGTCGTGGTCCACGTTGCCGGCCGCCGACAGCACCAGCCGGCCCGGCGCGTAGTGCCGCGCAAGGAACCCCCGCACCGTCTCGCGCTTGAGCCGCCGCACCACGTCGGCGCGGCCCAGCACCGCCCGGCCCACGCCTTGGCCGGGATAGGCCGCGGCCTGGAAATGGTCGAACACGATGTCGTCGGGCGTGTCGTGCGCCTGGCCGATCTCCTGCAGGATCACCGCGCGCTCGCGCTTCAGCTCCTCGGCGTCGAACAGCGAGTGCTGCATGATGTCGGCGATCATATCGACCGCCAGCTCCACGTCGCCCTTGAGCACGCGCGCGTAATAGGCGGTCTGCTCGCGCGCGGTATAGGCGTTCATGTGGCCGCCCACGGCCTCGATCTCCTCGGCGATCACGGCCGCGCTGCGCCGGCGCGTGCCCTTGAACAGCATGTGCTCGAGCATGTGCGCCACGCCGTTGACTTCGGGCCGCTCGTCGCGCGTGCCGACATCGCACCACACCCCCACGGTCGCGGATTCCACCGTGTCGATGCGGTCGGTCGCGACGCGCATGCCGTTGTTGAGCGTGGTGACGCGCACGGTCATGGAGCTAGTTCGTCCCCCGCGCCCGGGCGCGCGCCAGGATGAATTCGCGCAGCGCCCCGAGGTCGTTGGGCAGGCGCATGCAGCGCTCCTCGCGCTCGAACAGGCCGGCGAGCCTGGGCGGCAGGGCGGGGCGCCTGCCGATGGCCTTTTCCACCGCGTCGGGAAACTTAGCGGGATGCGCGGCGCCGAGCGCCACGACCGGCAGGCTGCGCTCGGTTTCGACGGCGCGCGCGGCGGCGACGCCGACGGCGGTGTGGGGATCGAGCACTTCGCCGGTCGCCTCGTATTCCCGCTTCATCGCGGCGAGCGTATCGGCATCGCTGACGCGCCGCGCCGCGAACAGCGCGCGCACCTTGTCGAGGCACGCCTTGCCCACGTCCAGCGTTCCGCCCGCGCGGAACGACTTCATCGCCGCGCCCAGCGCCTTGCCGTCGCGGCCATAGAGGTCGAACAGCAGGCGCTCGGCGTTGCTCGAAACCTGGATGTCCATGCTGGGGCTCAGGGACGGCTCGACCTGGCCGATGCGCATCGCGCCGGTTTCGAAGAAGCGCGTGAGGATGTCGTTGCGGTTGGAGCCGCAGATCAACATCCCGACCGGCAGGCCCATTTCGCGCGCGGCGTAGGCCGCGTAGATGTTGCCGAAATTGCCCGTCGGCACCGAGAACGCGACCGCCCGGTCCGGCGCGCCCAGCGCAAGCGCGGCGTGGAAGTAATAGACGATCTGCGCGGCAATGCGCGCCCAGTTGATCGAATTCACCGCCGACAGGCCGACGCGGTCGCGGAACTCGAGGTCGTTGAACAGCCCCTTCACCAGGTCCTGGCAGTCGTCGAAGCTGCCGTCGATCGCGATGTTGTGGACGTTGGGCGACAGGACCGTGGTCATCTGCCGGCGCTGCACGTCGCTGACCCGGCCGTGCGGGTGCAGCATGAAGATGTCGACCCGCGCGCGGTCGCGGCAGGCCTCGATCGCGGCCGAGCCGGTGTCGCCGGAGGTGGCGCCCAGGATCGTGACGCGCGCGTCGCGCGCCGCGAGCACGTAGTCGAACAGCGGACCCACCACCTGGAGCGCGAAATCCTTGAATGCCAGCGTCGGTCCGTGGAACAGCTCCATCAGCCAGAGCCCGGCGTCGAGCTGCTTCAGCGGCGCGACCGCGCGGTGGCCGAAGCCGGCATAGGCGCGTTCGGCCATCGTGGCGAACTCGGCTTCGCCGACGCGCCCGCCGAGGAACGGCCCCATCACCCGGGCCGCGAGCGCCGCGTAGGGCAGGCCCCGCATCGCGCGGAGCGCCTCGGCCGAAAAGCGCGGCCAAGCCTCGGGCACGTAGAGGCCGCCGTCGCGGGCAAGGCCTGCCAGCAACACGTCGTCGAACGCGAGTACCGGAGCCTCGCCCCTGGTGCTGATGTAGTGCACGGCGATCCTGTCTCTTACCCCCGGGGCCGCTTGCCCCGGGGGCCTTACGTTTACGGCGCAACCCAGACCTTCGCAACCCGCCGCTGGCCCGCGCCGCCGGCTTGACGCTAAGCTTCCCCGCGCAAGGACCAGCGTCGCGGGGAAACCAGCCATGACCGCAGCACAGGGGCGTTCCGCCGGAACCAACCGGCGCAGCGGCGGGCGTTTGCTGGTGGACCAGCTTCTGATCCACGGCGCCGACATGGCGTTCTGCGTGCCGGGCGAGAGTTTCCTGGACGCGCTCGACGCCATGCACGACGCGGGCGAGCGGCTGAAGCTCGTGACGTGCCGGCACGAGGCGACCGCCAGCCACATGGCCGAGGCGCACGGAAAGCTCACGGGCCGGCCGGGCCTGTGCTTCGTCACGCGCGGCCCGGGCGCTGCCCACGCGATGATCGGCGTGCATACCGCGTTCCAGGATTCCACGCCGATGATCCTGTTCGTGGGCCAGATCGAACGCGGCACGCGCGAGCGCGAGGCGTTCCAGGAGATCGACGTCAAGGCGATGTTCGGCCATACCGCGAAATGGGCGGCCGACATCGACGATACCGCGCGCATCCCCGAGCTCGTAAGCCGCGCGTTCCACGTCGCCTGCTCGGGCCGGCCGGGGCCGGTGGTGCTGGGCCTGCCCGAGGACATGCTGACCGAGCGCACCGAGGCCGGCGACGTCGCGCGCTACAGCGTCGTGCGCTCGTCCCCCGCGCCGGCCCAGATGGTGGCGCTGCGCGCGATCCTTGCCGGCGCCAAGCGGCCCGTTGTGATGCTGGGCGGCGGCGGCTGGACGCAGCAGGCGGTCGACGACGTGCGGGCCTTTGTCGAGGCCAACAACCTGCCGGTCTGCGCGTCGTTCCGCTGCGTCGACCTGCTGGACAACGACCACCCCTCCTATTTCGGCGAAACTACGCCCGGCGGCGCGCCGCCGTCGCTGCCGAAGCGCATCCGGGACGACTGCGACGTGCTGCTGGTGGTGGGAGCGCGGCTCGGCGAATTCTCGACCCACGGCTACACCCTGGTGGTGCCGCCCAGGCCGCGGCAACGCCTGATCCACGTGCACGCCGACGCCGGCGAGCTCGGCCGCGTGTACCAGGGCGAGTTGCTGATCGCCGCGGGGATGGCGGAGTTCGCCGCGGCCGCCCGCGCGCTCCCGCCGGTCGAGCGGAGACCCTGGGACGCCTGGACCCGATCGGCGCGCGCCGACTACGAGGCGAACCAAACCCCCGGCCCCTGCCCCGGATCGCTCGACCTCGGCCGGGCGATCAAGCAGTTCACGGCGGCGATGCCGCGCGAGGGGATCGTCACGATCGACTCCGGCAATTTCGGGGGCTGGGTGCAACGCTTCCACCGCGCGCACCGCTTCCGCGGCTTCATCGGCCCCGCCAACGGCACCATGGGCTACGCGATTCCGGCGGCGCTGGCGGCGAAACTGGCGGAGCCGAAGCACCCGGTCGCGGCCTGGGTCGGCGACGGCGGGTTCCTGATGAGCGCGCACGAACTCGCCACCGCCATGCTCTACCGCGCGCCGTTCGTCACCATCGTGGTGAGCAACGGCCTCTATGGCACCATCCGCATGCACCAGGCCCGCGCCTATCCCGGGCGCTACCCCGCGACGGTCCTGAGCAACCCCGACTTCGCGGCGTTCGCGCAGAGCTTCGGCGCCCACGGCGAAACCGTGGAGCGCACCGAAGCGTTCCTGCCGGCGCTGGAGCGCGCGCTGAGATCGGACAAGCCGGCGGTGCTGGAGCTGAAGCTGGACCCGGAGGCGATCTCCTCGCGCGTCACGCTGGCAGAGCTCGCGGAAGCCACGCGCACCGGCGCGCCGATCCTGGCGCGCTAGCGTTTCTTCCTCAGCCCCGCGATGCCCTGGGCGAGCGCGGATTGGAACACCGCGATGTCGGTGCCGTAGCACAGCATGCGAAAGCCCCAGTCCAGGTAGCGCCGGCCGGTCTCCACGTCGCCGCACAGAAAGCCCGCGGGCTTGCCGTGCTTCTGGCACGCCGCGACCAGCTTCTTGACCGCCGCGACGTAACGCGGGTGGTCGAACTGCCCGTCGATGCCGAGCGAGTTGGTCAGGTCGAAATGCCCGAGCCAGCCCACGTCGATGCCGGGCACGGCCATGATCGCGTCGGCGTTGGCGATGCCCTTGGCGGTTTCGATCAACGCGATCACCAGCGTGCGGTCGTTTTCGGCCCGCATCTTGGCGACGTGATCGCCGCCGGCGTAGTCGTCGTGCGGCATGCCGAAGGCGAGCCCCCGCACCCCCGCGGGCCGGTAGCGGCACCAGGACGCGATGTTGCGCGCCTGCTCGGCGGTTTCGACCATCGGCACCATGATGCCCATGATGCCGGCGTCGAGCGCAGGCGCGACGAGGTGGTAGTGCGTGCCGGCCACGCGCGCCATCGGCACGACTCCGGTGCCGCGCGCATAGGCCGCCTGCTGCTTCAGGGTTTCGATGCCTACGCCGCTGTGCTCGGTGTCCAGGATCACGAACTCGGCCCCTGCGTTGGCCAAGATGCGCATCAGGCCGGGCGTGAAGAACTCGAACGCCATCTGGCCGAGCGCGACGCCGCCGCGCCTGAGCTTCTTGCGTACCGGGTTGTCGCGCATGGCCGGGCCTTTCATTCCGCGTCGAGGCGCTTGAGCCAGAATACCAGGGGCTTCCAGGTGTCGGCGGCGGCGCCGATGTCGCGCCAGTGGAACTTCGCCACCAGCTCGGGGTGCCGCGTGTAGCCGCGCTTGCTCCAGAACGCGTCCAGCGGCACGTAGTCCCGGGGCCTGAGGGGATGATCCGCGGGCCGCTCGACGCCGCAGAACGCCGCGATGCGGACGCCGGGATGCGCGCGGGCCGCCGCCTCGCGCTCCGCGAAGAACCGCACGCCCGCACCCAGGCCGCGATAGGGCTTCAGCAGCACCGACTCGCCGAAATAGAACACCGTCGCGAGGTCGCAGCCGCGCGCGCGGAACGGCGCGATGCATTCCTCCATCGCCTCGGCGAGCGGCAGCGCGGTCGATGCGCCCACCACCGCGTCGGCGTCGAACGCCGCGACCAGCACCGCCGACTTCGATCGCGCGTAGGTCCGCAGGTAGTTGCGCTCGTATCCCAGGCTGCCTTCGTACAGATACGGCCAGTCGCGGAACACGGCCATGCGCAGCCGCGCCAGATCGTCGAGGCGGGCGAGGATATCCGCGCCGGCAAGCCGTTCGATCCGCAGCGCGGGCTTCATTTCCGTACGATCTGCCGGAGCCATTCGTTCAGGTTATAGTGGGTGGAGACGCGCGCGATCTTACCGTGGCGAATATCGAAAAAAGCGCCCACGACCAAGCGATAGCGTTGGCCCTTGGCCTTGGGCAGCTTGCCGTCGGTTTCGAGGTAGGCGCCGTGCAGGTCGAACTCGGCGGCCATGCGCCGGCCGCCGCGGCACGCCAGCACGGTCAGGTTGCGCACGCGCTCGCGGTAGCAGCGCTCCATGTGGCGCAGGAACCGGCGGAACGCGGACTTGCCCCGGCGGCGCCGGCCCTGGCTCACGTCGTGCACCACGTCCTCGCTCAGGAGCGCCAGCATCCCCTCGATGTCGCCGGCGTTGAAGCGGCGGTAGTAGGCGCGGATCAGCGTTTCGGATGCGGTCGGCATCGAATCATGTTCCCTCGGCGTTTCGGCCTATCTGCGCTCGGCGAGTTTGACCAGCTCCTCCGCCGCGCGCCGGAACGGCGTGTCCCAGTCGTTGGTCCTGGGCTGGCGGAAGAAGCGCATCGAGGGATACCACGGCGTGACGTCGCGGTCGTTGCCGAGCCACAGCCAATGCGCGTGGAACGGCAGCAGCACCCAGACCGGCCGGTCGAGCGCCCCGCAGAGATGCGCGACCGAGCTGTCGGTCATCAGGACCAGGTCGAGCTGCTCCACGGCCGCCGCGGTGTCGGCGAAATCGTCGATCAGCGGCGTCAGGTCGACGAGCGGCGCGTCGGCGCCCAGCGCCCTCAGCTCGTCCTCGGGCGGACCCTTCTGCAGGCTATAGAGGCAGACCGTAGGCAGGCCGAAATGCTTGAGGAAGCGCGCGAGCGTGGTGGCGCGGTGCTGGTTGTCCTTGAACGTCACGCTGCCGGACCAGACGATGCCGACCTTGAGCCGGCCGCCGGCCAGCGCCATGGCGCGCGCGAACTTGGCGCCGCTCCCCTCCGGCGCCTTGAGGAACGGCGTGCGGCCGGGGATCGTTTCGGTCGTGGTCTTGAACCGTCCCGGCAGGCTGTTGAGCGGGCAGTGCAGGTCGTAGGCCGGAAGCGCCTTGCCGCGCGGCACGATTTCGTCCACGCCCGCGGCCCCGGCGAACAGCCGGGCGAGCTGCGGCTTGCAGTCCAGCACCACGCGGCCGGCGCCGTAGTCCGATTTCAGCGCCGCGGCATAGCGCACGCACTGGATCGCGTCGCCGAAGCCCTGCTCGCTGTGCAAGAGGATGCTGCGGCCCTCCAGCTTCTCGCCGTTCCACAGCGGCTTCGCGAGCTTGGGCATCGTCATCTCGGGCAGCTGCCAGCGCGACTCGTAGAGCGGCCAGCCCTTGTCGAAGTCGCCGACGTGCAGGCGAACCAGCGCCAAGTCCCACTTGGCGGAAGTCCAGCCGGGCTTGAGCTTCAGCGCCGCCTCGAACGACTTGATGGCGTCGCGGTAGCGCGCGGCCTGGCGGCAGGTGATGCCGAGGTTGTGGTGGTTGCTCGGTTTCGAGGGATCCAGCGCGACGGACTTCTGGTGCAGCTTCAACGCCTCGTCCAGCCGGTCGCAGTCCTTCTCGGCGTTGCCCATGTTGCCGATGGTGCTCGCGGCGTCGGCCGGACTTGCGCCCAGCGACTCGCGGTAGCAGGCGATCGCGGCCTCGGGATAGTCGTCGACCCTGAGCGCCACGCCGAGATTGCCCCAGGCCGCGGCGAGGCGCGGATGCAGCGCGACGGCCTGGCGCCAGGCGCGTACCGCGGCCGCGGCATCGCCCTTGGCGTGCAGCTCGTTGCCCTGGACCATCAGCGCTTGCGCCTGGCGCAGCCGGTCCGGCGGCACCGGCTTCGGCGCGGACCTGGGCCGGGCGCGCAGAAGCTGGGCCACGCCCTCGCCGGCGGCGCGGAACGGCGTCTCCCAGTCCCGCGGGGCGGGCTGGCGGCACGCCGTCAGCGACTTGAATCGATCGGGCCACGGCGCGGCGACACCGAACGGCATCAGCACGAAGCCCGGCTTGCCGAGCAGGCCTGCTAGCTCCGCCGCGCGCGAATCGACCGCGGCCACCGCGTCCAGCCGTTCGACCAAGCCAGCCAGCATGGCGTCATCGATCGCCGAGTCGTGCACCAGGGCGAACGGATCGACGATGATCCCGGACTGCGCTATCCGGCGCGTCGCGGCGTCCGGCGGGCCCTGGCGCAGCACCACCAGCCGCGCGCCGTACTGCGCGAAGAATCTGAGGCAAAGATCGAGCGAAGCGGAGGAACGCCGCCCGCCCGGCGTACCCGGCGGATCGTCGAGCAGCGGATCGCGCGGGCGCCCGCTTTCCCAGCACACGCCCAGGGTCATCGCGTCGCCGGCCTGCGCGAGGGCGTCGAGCAGCGGCTTGGGCAGGTCGCGCTTCTCGGGCACTGGCGCGACCGCCGGCGCCGCGTCTTGGGCCGCTTGCTTGATCGCGAGCGCGCGCGGCTCGCTGGGGTGGAGATCGAGCGCGACCTCGGCCGCCCGCGCCGCCTCTTCCGCACGGTCGAGGCGCAGCAGCACGCGCGCGCGCCCGGCGAGGATGGCGGGCGACGCGTAGGCGGCGGCGGCCTGGTCGGCGAAGCTCAGCGCGAGGTCCGGCTGTTCGAGCGCGAGCCACGCCCGCGCCATGCCGTCGAGCGCCGCGGCGCGCGGCGCGGCCGCGGCGGCTAGCGCGGCGGGCCGGAACGCCGCCAGGGCGGCTTCGGCGTGGCCGGCGGCGAGCAGGCGCTCGCCGCGCGCGACGTGGACGGCGGGATCGTCCGAATGGATCGCCGCGGGATCGGTCTGCTGCGCCATGCGCGCGGCAAGCTAAAGCCGCATGGCGCCCCTGTCCATCCGGTGCCTGTCCCCTGCGCGCCGGGGTTGCTAGAGTCGCTCGCTTTCCGCCCGAGTCGAAATACGCCCGGAGGAGCTTCCATGACCGCCGCCGCCACGATCATGCCGACGCCGCAGGACCTGGCCGACCTCGCCAAGCTCGACACGCCCAGCGTGTGCAACGCGCTGGAGCTGATCGACGCGAAATACCGCACGCAGTTCTGGACGCAGGAGCCGCTGGTCTGCGCGTTTCCCGACCTGCCGCCGATGGTGGGATTCGCGGTCACGGCCACGATGCGCTCGACCCAGCCCGGCGCGCCCGGCCGCGAGCGGCGGCTGGCCTATTTCGACTATCTGTCGAAGGCGCCGGGACCGCGCGTGGTGCTGATCCAGGACATCGACGGCGCCAGGGCCGGGTTCGGCGCGTTCTGGGGCGAGGTCAACAGCACCGTGCACAAGGGCCTTGGGTGCCTGGGCGTCGTGACCAACGGCGCGGTGCGCGACCTGCACGCGGTGGCGCCCGGCTTCCAGTTCCTGGCCGCGCGCGTGACCCCGAGCCATGCCTACGCCGACATCCTGGACTTCGGCGGCGAGGTCAACGTGGCCGGCATGGTGGCGCGCTCGGGCGACCTGGTCCACGCCGACCGGCACGGCGCCGTGGTGGTGCCGAAGGACAAGGTCCGCGAGGTGGTCAAGGCGGCGGCGCTGATCGCGCGGCGCGAGGCGGCGATCATGGCGGCGGCGCGCGAGCCCGGTTTCACGGTCGACGCGCTGCGCAAGGTGTTCGCGGAGATCGAGCAGTACCACTGAGCCGGCGCACGGGGCCGGCCAGAGAATTTGCGGCCGCTGTGCCGTGCGGATACGCGCGGCGAGCTATTTGGGATAGCAGGACTGCGCCGAAAGGGTGATCGACGCGACGGGGAACAAGTCCGCGGCGATGAAATCGAACGGTCGGCTGATCTGCACCATGTTTCCGCAGGAAGAGGTCGTGACCGAGAAAGCCGAGGCCGCGACGTTGAGGTTCGTCGCTTTGGAGACGGCGTAGGCCTGAATCGCGCTCGTGCTGCCGCAGATGGCGGTGTCGATGGAAGCGCAGCGGGCGGCCTCCTGCACGGCGAACTGGAGCGTCGATTGCGTCCAGAACAGCCGGCCGACCTCGACCACGCCGAGAATGAACGACAGGAATACCGGCAGGAGGAAGGCCGCCTCCACCACCGCGTTCCCGTCCGAGCGCCTGGCCGCGCGCCGAACCGCCCGCCCCGCGGCGCGCAACGCACGTCCTCCGCGGTTCGCGCAGGCGACCATGTGCGTCAGCATTCGCCGCCGTCCGTGCGAACTACTTGATCCGGACGACCGACTTCGAGGTCAGCGTCACCGGGTTGCCGACACCCGGATACGGAACCAGCCACGTGTAGGATGCCTCTGCGCTGATGTTGACGTACGTCGCGGGACTGGAACCGTCGGAGCAAGTCGCGGAGCAACTGGCGGCAACCACGCCGGCCGCCGCATCCGGACACCCGCAGCCCTGCGTCGGAACGGGCAAAGCCTTGATCGACTTCAGTCCGGTCGCATTGGCGACCGCACTCTCGATGGCGGTGGCATCGAACCCTTTGAGCACCGCGTACTACGCGCCGGCTTGCGCCGCATTGGCGACCTAGCTCTTGTACCAAAGCACCTGACCGATATCGGCCACGCCCAGGAGAAGGGCGCAAAAGAACGGCGCCGTTAGCGCAAACTCTACGGCGCTGGCGCCGCCGGTCGCCGCCCGAAAGGAGCTCCACCATCCGCTCAGCCGGTTAGAAACGAAATTCATCCCTTGCTCACTCCACAAGCTTGGAGGTCGTGCTGATCGGCTCGGACAGGCCGACCCCGGCGCAGTCATGCCGCAATGTCGTATTCCCGGAGAATTCGACGGTCCGGGCGACGATTTGCAGGCAGGGACTGGTCGCCGTCGAGGAACCCGCGAAGACCACGCTGCGCTTCGCACCGTAGACCGCGCCGGTGATGCTTTGGCTCGAGGCCGCCGTAAAGTTGTCCGTATTGCCGCCCTTCGCCGCGCCGTCGAGCCAGAAGGCCATTCCGGCCGTCGGGCCGCTTGAAGCTGCGCCGATGTCCACGGTTCCGCCGCCGGCGATGCTGACGGCGCCATAATCCGCGCCGGTGTGACTGGTAAGGATGAGCGTTACCCCGGTTCCGCTGACCTTTCCGCCCGAGACGATGCTGAAGTCGCCGCCGTCGATGACGTAGATCCCCGCCTCCAATATGGCGGTGCCGAACACCTTGATTCCCCCGCAATACACGCCGGGAGACAGCGAAGCCGTCCCCGAGACGGTGAAGTTGGTCTTGTTGCAGCCGGAATAGGACGGCATCGTGCGCGATGCATAGGGGTCGGCGGCCGGTGCGACGCCGGTTTTCAGGGCGTCGATCGCGCTCAGGCTCGAGCCGCCGGACACTTGGTAGTTTCCGACGATGTAGGCGTTTCGCGCCGTCAAGCTCGACCCGCCCGACAGATCGACCGCGTCGGCGCTTGCGGAGTCGGCGTGGACGTTGCAGTCGCCCGAATTGACGATCGAGCCGCCGCTGACCTTGATCGCCTTGCTGGCCGAGGAATCGGGCGCCATGACGCACGCGCCGCTGCTGCCGACGAGGGCGACGGCGCGCGCGGACACCACGGGGGCGGATGGCAACAGCAGCCCCGACAACATCGCCGTTTGGGCGCGCCGGACGATCACTTCCACCGCGCCGCTCTGACCGGCGCGGCTTCCCGAGGTGGGCGGAACGTTCACAGCGACGGTGGCGCCACCTACGCCGTGCACGACCCCGCGGGTCGCCGCGACCGCCTTCGCCTCGGTCGTGGCGGATTTGCCGGCTTGAACCGCGATCGCGGCCGAGTACGCGGCCTGATCCGCGATCCCTTGCAGATCGCGCCGTGCCAGTTGCCAGCGGCCCACGTCCACCGCGAGGCCCGCGAATCCAAGCACCCCCGTGGAGACCAGCGCGGCCATGACCAGCATGCTGCCTTCCCCGTCGCCGCCGAAGCGCTGCGCACGCCCGGCCAAGGCACGCGCCACCGCCGCAGTTCCGATAGCGGCGTTCTCAACGAAGGCCAGCGCGATCCGCGCCCCGCCGTGCAAACGGCCCCCGGACCGCTGCGTCGCGACAAATTTCCAGCCCATGACATCAGGCTGACGACAAAATCTTTAACGATTGTTAAGAATTGATAAAATCCCAGCACTCCGGGTTAACGGTCTTCGTCATGAACGCGCTGCGCAAGGTGTTCGCGGAGGTCGAGCAGTATCACCGAGCCGGCTCCAAGAGCCGGCGCGCGGGGTCGGCGCAACCCGGCCTACTTCGCCAGACGGAGCTTGCTGAGCTGCTGGGCGATCTGGTTGAAGATGCCCGCCAGGTCCGACGCCGAGGGTGAGTTGAAATAGTACTCGGGCTTGGTGGCGCAATCGCGGTAGAGCGCGTCGGTCGTGCTGTCGTTCACCTGCAGCAGGATCGTGTAGATGATGATGCCCTTGGTTTTCATCGCGGTGCACAGGCTGGTGATGCGGTTGTTGAGCTCGGTGGTGAACTCGGTGACCGTGTCGATGCTGGAGCCGAAGCGCCGCTCGGTCATGCGGCCATAGGCGGTGTAGTCGGATTCGATCGGATCGCACTTGTAGGACCGATAGGCGCTGGCCGAGCCGTCGCAGCTGGGCTCGTTGTTCTGCACGACCTCGTTCTTGCCGTCGGTGAGCAGCACCACGACCTTGTTCATCTTGTCCGTGCCGTAGTCGAGCGGCAGGGTCGCGGGCGTGGGCGAGCCCCACAGGCCGCGGTAGTTGGGGCTGAGCACCCGCCAGCCCCAGGCCAGGCCCGTGGGCACCGCGGTGCCGCCGCCGTAATAGGGCCGCATGGCGTTGATCCCGGCGGTCACCGTCGCCTTGCTGGCCTGCAGCGGCGTCAAGGGCGGCGGGCAGCCCTTGTTCGGGCTCTTGGCGTTGTTGCCGGCGGCCTGCGACTCGTCGATCGACGAGCTCGTCCACTCGTTGTCGCCCACGACGTAATTGGTCGAGGAGCTGGACTTCAGCATCAGGTACTTGTAGTACGAGCTTCCCGACTTCATGTCGTACCAGCGCACGCCGTAGGTCGACGGCCAGAACGCCTTGGGAAACGCCGAGGTCGAGGGCGGCGCCTCGGCCGACGTGGTTTCATACGGATCCGGCCGCATCTCGACGCAGCCCGCCCACGGCGCGATCGCGGGGTAGCTGACCGTGGGGCGGTTGACCATGATGGTGCCGGTTGCCGGCGTGGTGCCGCTGCCGGTATTGATCAGGTACCAGAACTTCGTCGCTTCGTTGGCCGAGGAGATGGAGCAGCCCGCCGTGGTATTGGCCGCGCCGACGCGGATCTGGAAGCGCCCGTTGTAGGCGGACTGGCTCGCCCCCGAAATGTCGACCAGCGTGCCGTCCTTGAACCCGTGCGCGGCCGACGTAGTGGCGCACATCGTCGACGTGGTCGGGCTGGGCCCCGAGTTCGAGGTCCGGGTCAGCGACGAGATGGTGTACTGCGTGTAGGTCGGCGTGTAGGTGAACGAGCCGCGGCCGCTGCCGACATTCACCATGGCGACGAACGGCACCAAGCCGACATACAGGTTCGGCACCGTGTCGTTGCTGCCGTAGACCGTGTCGACCAGGCTCTGCGCCGCCGACTTCATCGAGGTCATCTTGCTGTTGCTGGCCATCGAGCCGGTGTTGTCCATCACCAGCACCAGCTCGATGCCCGAATTGGCGCGCGAGGCCGTGGTGGTCGCCTTCACCGTGATCGTGTCCTCGCCCAGGATCTTCATGAACGTGGCGGGGAAGGTGGCGGTGGCCGACAGCGTGATGAGCTGGCCGCCCTGATCGGGCGTGATCGTGGGCGCGGTGACGGTCGCGCCCATGAACCCTTGCGGGAAGTTGGCGGTGAAGTACATCTGGATGTCGGCGTCGCGCTGGGCGTCGTACATCACACGCCCGCCCGCGAGCGCCGCGGCGTCGAGCGCCTGGCTGAGCCGCGCGCGGATCATGTAGGCGCGCGCGGTGTCGACGCCGATGCCGATGCCCGCCACCATCGGCACCAGCGCCAGGGCCGTGAACACGGCGACCGACCCGCGCCGGTCGCCGCGCAGCGCGCGCGCGGCGCGCACCAGGCGCGAAACGGTCGACGGGGCCAAGCGTTCTGCGGTTCCGCTCACGGCTACCTGCTCCTCCGCCCGGCACAGGCCGGGCAGGCTCAGTGAGAGTGCCGGCAAAAGGTTTACGGCGGGTTAATCGCCGCGCTTCCGGGCGCCCGGCCGGGGTCCCGCGTTAACGGCCCGTTCACCGTTTGCGGCCTACAAATGGGCCGTCGCAGGACGCGAACCGGAGAGAGCACAGGACGTGCGCAGGCTTTTCGATCTTTTCCGGCGCCGCAACGAGGGCGCCACGGCGGTCGAGTTCGCGCTGATCGCGCCTGCGTTCTTCATCGTGATGTGGGGAACGGTCGAGGCGGGCATGCTGGCCCTGGCCTCGACGCTGCTCGAGGGCGCGGTGCGCGAAGCGGGCCGCGCCGGCATCACCGGCTACGCGCCCGTCGGCCAGACCCGCGACCAGTACGTGAAGGACACGGTCAAGAAGTTCACCGCGAATTTCCTGGACATCAACAAGATCACCATCGACACCAAGTCGTATTCCAGCTTCGGCAACGTGGGCCAGCCCGAGTCGTTCGTGGACAGGTCCCCGTTCAACGGCACCTACGATGCGGGCGAATCGTTCACCGACACCAACGGGAACGGCAAGTGGGATTCGGACCAGGGCAAGACCGGGCTCGGCGATCCCGGTGACGTGGTGGTCTACACGCTGACCTACAAGTGGGATTTCTTCGCCGGCTACGCCAAGGAGATTTTCGGCGCGCCGAGCGTCAATCTCATCGCCAGCGTCGCCGTGCGCAACGAGCCGTTCTGAGGCCGCCGGGATGCGCCGCTGGCTTTCACGGATGCTGCGTTTCGGGCGCGACAGGCGCGGGGCGATCGTGGCCGAGTTCGCGCTCGTGCTGCCGCTGATCCTGATCCTGGTAATGGGCGGCGCGGAGGTCGGGCGCTTCATCCTCATCAACCAGAAGCTCGACCGCGCCTCCACCTCGATGGCGGACCTGGTGGCCCAGGAAGAAACCATGACCACGGCGACGCTGAACGGCCTGTTCGCCGCCATTTCGCCGACCATGAAACCGTTCACCTTCGGCAGCGGCGGCGTGGTGATCGTGTCCTCGATCGCCTTGGTCGGCAGCACGCCCACGATCAAGTGGCAGCGCACCGGCGTGGGCACGCTCAGCAAGGCCAGCAAGCTCGGCAGCCAGGGCGGCACCGCGGCCCTACCGGCCGGGCTTACCGTCGCCGCCGGCCAGACCATCATCGCGGTCGAGGTGTACTACAACTTCACCACGCTGTTCGTGCCCAACACCTACACCGTCGGCGTGATCGAGGACCGCACGCTGTACCATCGCGCCTTCTTCCGTCCGCGCCTCGGCACGCTGGACACGATCACCTGAAAGCGCCGCCCACCCGCCCTCGGCGCCGTTCCGTGCTATCCTTGGCGTTCTGATGGCCGCGCCTGCGACAGGCTTTCCCCCCGTCCGACCGGCCGCCGCTTTGTTGCTGCTAGCGGCGGCGCTCGCGGCCTTGCCGCCCGTTGCGGCGGCCCAGACCTACCGCGAGCGCCAGCAGGCCTACGAGCGCTGCCACCGCGACGCGGCGCGGCGATTCGGGCCGCCGCCCCGGCGGGAGCCGCGGCCGGGCGACGACCTGGTGGAGCTGGCGCGCCGGCAGCGGGACTACGAGGACAGCTACAGCCGGTTCGTCGGCAACTGCCTGGCCGACGCGGAGCAGCGCCTGCGCAACAAGCCCGCCCCGTAGTCCTTCCCGGCGGCGGCGCGCCGATTTCGCTTCGCCATTGCGCCGCGACCCGCTAACGTGTCGCCCGGCGGCGGGGCCCGGACCCGCTCGAGGGAGAGGAGCGTCCCAGACATCCTATGGACCTGCTGTTCGATCCGCATTTCTGGAACGGCCTCTGGCAGATCATCGTCGTCAACATCCTTCTGTCCGGCGACAACGCCGTGGTGATCGCGCTGGCCTGCCGCAACCTGCCCGACCGCTACCGCAATCCGGCGATCGTCGCCGGCAGCGCGGGCGCGGTGGTCGTGCGCGTGATCTTTTGCCTGATCATCGCGTGGCTCATGACCATTCCCGCGATCAAACTGATCGGCGGCCTGCTGCTGTTGTGGATCGGCGTGAAGCTGATGGTGCCCGAGGACGACGGCGGCGGCGGCGGCGTCAAAGGCGCCGCGGGCCTGTGGGGCGCCATCCAGACCATCGTCATCGCCGACGTGGTGATGAGCCTGGACAACGTGATCGCGATCGTCGCGGCCGCCAAGGGCGAGATCGCGCTGATCGTGATCGGCCTGGTGATGTCGGTCCCGTTGATCGTGTTCGGCAGCCAATTGCTGTTGAAGGTGTTGAACCGCTTCCCGATCCTGGTGACGGCGGGCGCCGGGCTGTTGGGGTGGCTCGCGGGCGAAATCGGCGCGGGCGATCCCCTCGTGCATCACTGGGTCGAGGCGCAGGCCGGGGTGTGGGGCGAGAAGATCGCGGGCATCGCGGGGATCGTCATCGTGGTCGGGGTCGGAACGGTCCTCAAACGCCGAGCCGAGGCCAGGGTTGCCAAGGAGGTCGAGGACCTGAGCGCGGAGGAGACGAAATGACCGGCGCGCCGATGCGGATTCTGTTCCCCTACGACGGATCGGCCAACGCCGACCGGGCGCTGCAATTCGCCCTGTCGCTGGCCAAGGCGGCGCCGGGGACGCGGCTGGAGCTGGTCAACGTCCAGGCGCCCGTGGGTGGCGCGGTGGCCATGTTCATCAACAAGGCCGACATCAAGGACTATCACCGCGACGAAGGCATGAAAGTCCTGGAGCCGGCCATCGCCGCCGCGAAGAATGCGGGCGTGGCGCACGCGCACCATATCGGCGTGGGGCAGCCCGGCCCGGTCATTGCCGCCTTCGCCAAGCAGCTGGGCTGCACGCAGATCGTCATGGGCACGCGCGGCCTGGGTTCGGCGCTCGGCCTGCTGTTGGGTTCGGTAGCGACCCAGGTGATCGAGAACGCCGAAATTCCGGTGACGCTGGTGAAGTAGCGCGATGGCCGTCGCGACCAGCGCGCCCGTCGGCCGCGCCGCGTCGATCGGCGAGTGCATGATCGAGCTGGCGCCGCGCGAGGGCGGGCTGTACGCGCTCGGCTTCGGCGGCGACACGCTCAACACCGCGGTGTACATGGCGCGGCTCGGCATGGCGGTCGACTACCTGACCGCGATGGGCGACGACCCCTACAGCGAGCGCATGATCGCGGCCTGGGCGCAGGAGGGCGTCGGCGTCGGCCGCGTGCGGCGCGTCGCGAACCGCCTGCCGGGCCTGCACCTGATCGAGACCGACGCCAAGGGCGAGCGGCGTTTCTTCTACTGGCGCGACCTGGCGCCCGCGCGCGAGCTGTTCCGCCTGCCCGACAGTCCGGCGCTGCTGGCGGAAATCGCGGAGTACGCCCTCGTGTACCTCTCGGGCATCAGCCTGTCGCTCTACGGCGAGGACGGGCGGACGGCGCTCTCGGGCGCGCTTGACGCGCTGCGCCGGCGCGGCGGCAAGGTCGCGTTCGACAGCAACTACCGTCCGCGCAACTGGCCGGGCCCCGAGGCGGCGCGCGACGCCATGGCCGCGTTCTTGCGCCGTGCGGACGTGGCGTTGCTGAGCTTCGACGACGAACGGGCGCTGTGGGGCGACAAGTCGCCCGAGCACACGGCGCGGCGCGCGGCCGAGATGGGCCCCGCGGAGGTCGTGGTGAAGAACGCCGGCGGTCCCGCGGTGCTGGCGCTCGCGGGCGAGCGCCTGGCGTCGGTCGCGCCCGAGCGCCAGGACCGCCCGCGCGACACCACGGCGGCGGGCGATTCCTTCAATGCCGCCTACCTCGCCGCGCGGCACGCTGGCGCCGCGCCGGCCGAAGCGGCGCGCGCCGGGCACCGGCTGGCAGCGGCGGTGATCCGGCATCCCGGGGCGATCATCCCGCGCCAGGCCATGCCGGCGACGATCTGATAGGCTCGCCGCGATGGACGCCCCGCACCGCAACCATGACATCGCCCAGGCATTGAGGCGCGCCGGCTTCGTGCCGGTCGTGACGATCGAGCGCGCCGAGCACGGGCCGCCGCTCGCGCGCGCGCTGTTGAAGGGCGGGTTGCCGGCGATCGAGATCACGCTGCGCACCGGGGCGGCGCTCGACGCGCTGAAAGCGATCGTGGCCGAAGTGCCCGAGGTGGAGGCCGGGGTCGGCACGGTGCTGAGCGTCGAGGATTTCGAGCGGTCGCAGGCCGCGGGCGCACGCTTCGCCTTCTCCCCCGGCTTCACGCCCAAGTTGCTGGCGGCTGCGCGCGATGCGCCCCTCCCCTTCATCCCCGGCGTATCCAGCCCCGCCGAGGCAATGCAGGCGCGCGAGGCGGGCTTCCGCGTGCTCAAGTTCTTTCCCGCGGAGCAATGCGGCGGTATCGCCGCGCTGAAAGCGTTCCAGGGACCGCTGCCGGACCTTGCGTTCTGTCCGACCGGCGGCATCACCGAAGCCAACATCCGCGTATATCGCGCGCTGCCGAACGTCGTCGCGGTGGGCGCGTCGTGGGTTACCCCGGCGAACGACATGGCGGCGGGACGGTGGGAGCGGATCGCCGAACGCGCGGCGAGCGTGCGCGCCATCCTCGGCGGTTAGAAATTCAGGATCAGCCCGCTCGACCAGGCGACCCCGGTCGCCTCTTCGCTGTCCGTTCCGTTGCCGTCCCAGCGCGCGACGTTCACGACCGAGAAAACCTTGACCCCGCGCCCGAGCAGGTACGACCCGCCGATTTCGGCATAGACCAGCGTGTCGTTGCTGCGCCGGACCAGCCGGCCGGATTGCAGCGCCTGACCGTCCTTGGCCACGACGTAGGCGACGTCCGCCCCCACCAGCCACGGCCCCGTGGCGTAGGTGAGGCCGGCCGCGAGGTCGTAGCGGCTGTTGGGTCCCTGGAGGCCGAGATTGTCCCAGGCAAAGCTGAGGCCCCCGGTGAAGCCGGCATAGGCGAGGCTGAGGCCCGCGGTCGCGACCATGCGGTCCTTGCCCAGGCGGTCGAGCCCCGCAGCCGAGCGCGACTGCTTTTCCAGGAACCCGTATCCCAGGCCCAGGTCGAAGCCGAGGCTGACCCCGTTGAGCGAGCGGGTGAAGTTCGTCGCCACTTCGAGGAAATGGTGGTGGTTCGCCTGGTCGTTGTCCGAGACATTGTTGCCCGCGTTGTAGGCGCAGCCACCCTTGCAATTGGCGCCGCCGCCCACGCCCACGCTCTGGAATCCGGCGAAGGCGTCTTCGTCGGGCGTGTACGAGAACCCGAACTGGAAGCCGGGGGCATAGCGCGGCGTCAGGTAGGTGATCTTGGGCGCATCGCCCGTCAGCTGCGAGAAGGTCGAGACGGTATTGACCTTGTTGGCGCCCGGCGCGCGGAACGGGAAGAAGAACCGCACGGTCTCCTCCACGCCGAAGAAGCTGCCGGTCGGAGACGGCGCGCCGAAATGCATCAGATAGGGCGCCGAGTTCTCCGCGCCCGCGATCAGCTTGCCGAACCCGCCTTGGACGTAGGCGTAGTGCTCGTCGATTTGGTCGTTCGAGGTATAGGCCTCGAGCTGCACGTTCACGCCGACGGTGAGCCCGGAGTCAGTCTTCATCTCGCCCTGGAAGAACACCTCGGACTCCCAGAACGCGTCGGACCGGCCGATATCGGTGGTGATCGCGAACACCCGGTCGTCGCCGGCGCCGCGGTTGACCGGCGCGGTGGTCGGCGCCGCGACGTTGCCCTCCTGGCGCAGGGTCAGGCCGCCGACCGCGTAGCCGCCCAGCGACAGCTTGAGCGGTTCCGCGCCCCAGGCCGGAGCGAGCGCGGCCATTCCCGCGAGGGCCGTCGATGCCAGCAATTTCGACCGCATGACCAAGTATCTCCAGCCGCGCCGCCGAGCGCCGCGCGAACGCTAGCCAATCGGCGGTGAGACGTAGTGAGGTAGATCAAGCCGCGGCGCGATTTTTCCCCTCCTGTGGCCTAGTTGCGCGTCCAGCCGCGTATTCGCCTTATCAATTCGCAAGTCGATGCGTCGTGCCCGCGCGCCGCCGCGCCGCCTTCGAGCGCCGGCAAGACGCGCCGCGCCAGTTCCTTGCCCAGTTCCACGCCCCACTGGTCGAACGAGTTGACGCCCCACACTGCGCCCTGCACGAAGATCTTGTGCTCGTAGAGCGCGACCAGCATGCCGAGCGTCCGGGGCGTCAACTCCTTCATCAGGATCGTGTTCGACGGCCGGTTGCCGGGGAACACCTTGTGCGGCAACAGGGCTTCGAGCGCGGCGCCTTTCACCCCCGCCGCGCGCAGCTCGGCGCGCGCCTCGCGCTCGTTCTTGCCGCGCATCAGCGCCTCGCTTTGCGCCAGGAAGTTCGCCAGCAGCACGGCGTGGTGCCGGCCGGTGGGATATTGGCTGAGGGCCGGCGCGATGAAGTCGCACGGCACCAGCCGCGTGCCCTGGTGCAGCAGTTGATAGAACGCGTGCTGGCCGTTGGTGCCGGGCTGGCCGAACACGATCGGGCAGGTGCCATGCCCGACCGGCCGGCCGTCGCGGCCGACCGACTTGCCGTTGCTCTCCATCTCGGCCTGCTGCAGATAGGCCGGCAGGCGCCACAGCCCCTGGTCGTAGGGCAGCACCGCGTCGGCGGCCGCGCCCAGGATGTCGGTGTTCCAGATGCCGACCAGCGCCAGGATCGCCGGCATGTTCGCTTCCAGCGGCGCGTCGCGGAAATGTGCGTCCATCGCGTGCGCGCCGCCCAGCATCTCGGCGAAGCGGTCGGGGCCGACCGCGAGCATCACCGGCAGCCCCACCGCCGACCACAGCGAGAACCGACCGCCGACCCAGTCCCAGAATTCGAATACGTTGGCCGGATCGATGCCGAACGCGCGTGCCGCCTTTTCGTTGGCCGAGACGGCGGCGAAGTGCCGCCCCACGGCGCCTTCGCCCAGCGCCGAGGTCAGCCAGCCGCGCGCCGTCGCGGCGTTCAGCATCGTCTCCTCGGTCGTGAAGGTCTTGGAGGCCACGATGAACAGCGTGCGCGCGGGATCGAGGCGCGCGAGGGTGCGCGCGATCTCGGCGCCGTCGGCATTCGAGACGAAATGGAAGTCGAGCCCGCGCTGGCGCCAGGCGGCGAGCGCGTCCACCGCCATCGCCGGCCCCAGATCCGATCCGCCGATGCCGATGTTGACCACGTCCGCGACGCGCTTGCCGGCGGCCCCGGTCCGGCCGCCGCCGCGCACCGCGTCCGCGAATGCGCCCATGCGCTTCAAGACGGCTTCGACCGCCGGCATCACGTCGCGCCCGTCCACGAGGATCGGCGTGCCTGGCGGGCTGCGCAGCGCCACGTGCAGCACCGCGCGATTTTCGGTCGTGTTGATGCGCTCGCCCGCGAACATGCGCCGGCGCAGATCCTCGACCCCGGCCGCGCGCGCGAGCGCCACCAGCAGCTTCAGGGTGCGCGGCGTGATGCGGTTCTTGGAATAGTCGAGCACCAGGTCGCCGAGCAGGAGGCTGAAGCGCTTCGCCCGCGCCGGGTCGGCCTTGAACAGCGCGCGCATCGGCCTGGCCTCGGCTTCCCTGCGGTGCCGCGCCAGCGCGGCCCAGGCGGCATCGAGCCGTCCCGCGCCGCCCGCCCTGCCCTTCTTCCGTTTCACCCCGGTCCCCCTTCAAACGCGAACGGCGGCCGTCACCGGCCGCCGAGCGCGCAATTCCGCCGGCCGCGGCGCGCGGACGCCGCGGACACGGCCGTACTACTTCACCAGCTTGCCGGACACGTAGCCGTCGCCCGCCGGGCCTTTGACCTTGAGCCACCCGCTCTGGGTCACTTCCACGACCTGGAGCTTGGTGCCCTGCGCCATCCCCGCGATCTTCTTCGACTTGGTGCTGGGGCCGCTGCGCAGGTTGGCGGTCTTGACCGACACGGTCACCGTGTCGCCCGCCTTGGCGGCAACCGTCCGCGCCATCGCGGCATCGGGTTTGCCGTGGAGCGTCACCGCCGCGGCGGCGAACGGCGAAGCGAGGGCCAGCACCGCCGCCAGCGCGGCCGGAGCGAATGCACGAACGAACGTCATCTGAGCTTTCTCCGTTTCGATGGTCGGTCCGGTGGAGCCGCCTTGGGGCGGCGACACCGTACCGGAGTTGAACATTGGCCGGCACGCCGCCGCGCCGGACCGGCATACGCCCGCCGAACCGGCGCGGGATTGTTCTTGTGCGCTTCCTCCCGAAACTCAGGCCGCCTTGGGCGCGGCCTTTCTATCCAACGCCCGGTCGTCCCGCAAGCGAGCGCGCAGGCCGTGACCCGCACGCCCGCCGCGGCCGGCGAACTGCGCGATTCGGCGACGATTTTGTGGCGAGCTTAGGGCGCCGCCGCGACGCGCACGTGATATTCGATTCGGGCGGAAGACCGGCTAGAGGATCGGCTTGGCGTCTTCCAGGGCCTTGAACGCGCCGGAACGGCCGTCGGCGGTCCCCGGATTCCCCGCACTCTGGCCGGCCGCGCCGGCCAGCGGCAGCCGGTTCTCGAGCTTGTGCAGAACCTGGGACGGGCCGCGCGCCTCATCGGCCGCCGGCAGCGCCAAGAGCTGGCCGATCGAAGACACGGACGTCAGTTGTCCCAGATTGCCGGTGCCGCCGCCCGGGTTTCCGGAGCCGACAGTGGTCGTCTCGCGCGCCCCGCGCGGGTCGGCTGGGATTTCGGGGATTTCCGGGACGGCCGGCTGGTAGTAGAGCTTGATCTGCGGTTTCGGCTGGTCCGGCTGCTTGGGCTGCACGTGAATCACCGCCGGCGGCGGCGTGTGGGCAGGCGGGGTCGTCGTGGTGACCGTAATGCCGCCGGTCTTGGTCTGCGCCGAGGCGGGATCGGATGCGACCGTGGACGCGCCGAGCACAAACAGCCCGACCGACGCGATCTTCAGGATCTGTTTTGCGTGCCCCTGGCGCATGGCGGCCTCCCGGCCGGAATTGCAATTGAAACAATATGCTATTCGCGGCAGGCCTGCGATGCTGTGACGAAACGCACTCCGCTAATCGCTTGATAACGCGCAACAATCCTAGCTTGATCCGGCCGGCCGGCCTTGCCATTGTGCGCTTTGGACTCCTCAATCCCGGGAATCCCCCAACGTGACCGCAGCCCCGGCGGCGCCCCGCCGCAGCGCCCGCATACGCAGCCAAATCGAGGCCCTGGAAGAGTCCAAGATCGTCGAGGTCTGGCAGCTCGGCTTCGGCCGCCCGAACCTGATCCCGCTCTGGGTCGGCGAATCCGATCTGGTGACGCCGCCCTTCATCCGCCAGGCCGCCGGCAAGGCGCTGGAGGAGGGGCGCACCTTCTATTCCCACAAGCGCGGCGAGCCGCCGCTGCGCGAGGCGCTGCTCGGCTACACCAACCGGCTCTACGGCGCGCCCGGGCGGCCGGCGCCGGTGGACCTCGACCGCATCTTCGTCACCTCGGCCGGCATGAACGGCATCATGATGGTGATGGAATGCCTGATCGACCCGGGCGACGAAGTCGTGGCGGTGACCCCGGTTTGGCCCAACATCTTCGCCGCCGCGCGCATCATGGGCGCGGCCACCAAGCCGGTGGCGCTGACGCTGGGCCCGGGGGGCTGGCGGCTGGACCTCGACAAGCTGTTCGCGGCCTGCGGCCCGCGCACGCGCGCGCTGTTCATCAACAGCCCCGGCAATCCCACGGGCTGGATGATGACCGGGGCGGAGCAGCGCGCGGTGCTGGAGTTCTGCCGCAAGCGCGGCCTGTGGCTGATCGCGGACGAAGTGTACGCGCGGTTCGTCTATGACGGGCGCAAGGCCGCGCCGTCGTTCCTGGAGATCGCCGAGGCCGAGGACGACCTCGTGGTGGTCAACAGCTTCTCCAAGCCCTGGGCCATGACCGGCTGGCGGCTGGGGTGGCTGACCGTGCCGCAGAAGCTGGGCGACGCGCTCAACAAAGTGGTGGAGTTCAACACCAGCGGCACTGCACCGTTCCTGCAATACGGCGCGCTGGCTGCGATCGAGCGAGGCGAGGGCTTCGTCAACGAGATGGTGGAGCGCTGCCGAACCGGGCGCGAACTCGTGTTCCAGGCGCTGCAAGCCGCGCCGCGCGTGACGCTCGCCCGGCCCGAGGCCGCGTTCTACGCCTTCTTCAAGGTGGCGGGCGTCGCCGACACGGTGCGGTTCTGCAAAGACGTGCTGTTGAAGGCCGATGTGGGCCTCGCGCCGGGCGACGCCTTCGGCCCCGGCGGCGAGGGGTGCGTCCGGCTGTGCTTCGCCAACAGCCCGGGGCGTCTGTCCGAGGCGATGCGGCGGCTGACGCCCTTGCTGGGCTGACTTGGCCTCAGGGCCCCGCGGCGCCGTCGAGCGGGAAGAACTGGCAATCCTGGTTCTGGTAAAGATCGTCGGCCGGCCGCTCGCGGGGGTCGTCAACCGCCACCCGATAGACGGTGGCGCCGAGGATGCCCGAGCAATGCCACCCATCGTCGGACAGCGGCAGCGCGATGCGTTCGCCGCGGCCGGCGCGGCCGGCATGCGCGAACACGCGCCCGGTGCAATGCATGAACGCCGGCCCGTCGACGATCCTCTTGAACCGCGCCAGCACGGTGTCGTATTCGCGGCCGGCGAAGAAATCCTTCATTGCCGCCCCGCGCAGTTGGCGCCCGAACGCCTCGACGATCTGCTCGCCGGCCAGCCGGCCGGTGAAGGAATCGCTGATGCGGTCGTATTTCCACGACCAGATGATCGGCAGGTGCGGCTTCATCGCCGCCGGGTCCAGGTCGCCCCACGACGGCATGGGCTTCGCGCCGCGCGCCTTCCGCCAATGCTCGGCGACCGCGCGCAACGCGGGGTTCTCGACGGTTGCGAGAAACGCCGAATAGGACATCGGGGCCTTCGTGGTTGTGCAGGGCTGAGGGTGATGAAACCTGCCGGTTGGGAGGTGGGCAGTCGCTGACCCCAGTCAAGCCATGCCTTGCGTTGGCGGCTCAGCGTGCTTGGCTTCCGATCGATTAACCATAAACAGTTTGCGTGATTACTTGGGAAATTCAATCCTTCGCCAACCAAATTGGCTTGCCTTAGGGTGAATTTTCTCTTAACGTCGCTCAACCGTTTGGCGAACCCTAGGCAAGCGAAAGCGTGGCCCGAGAGAGGCCGGGGGCAGCCGGACGGACGGCGTCGGGCGAGCGCTATTTGGGTAACCGGCTTTCACCTTGGGGGGAGCCAATGCTCGCGACGCTCCGGCGCCTCGTTGCCGATCAGAACGGCGCCTCTTCTTTGGAATACGGCTTGGCGATTTCCCTGGCCATCGTCGGCGCGGTCGGCGTGGCCAACGAAATGGGTGCGCAGATCGAGTTCCTGTTCCGCGGCATCACCGATGTGCTGGACGCGGCTGCTGCCGGTCGCCCGGCTTTCCTGCCGTCCATCAATTAGGGCTTGGCGACCGCAAGTCGGGGGCGGCGCCGATCAAAGCGGCGGCGCCCGTTTCGTTTGCTTCGCCTCCGCGAGCAGTCAAGCACACCGCCTAATAGGCCCAGCGCGCGGGCATCGACACGTCGAACGGCTTGACCAGCCTCCCGGCCGCGAGGTCGCTGGCCGCGAGCACACTGCGCGCCAGGTCCACGTGATGCCGACTCGGGCCGGGCTGAAAGGGCCCGACCTCGACCTGATCGAATACCTCTATCCGAGCGGGTAGCGCAGCAACATCCGGTTGACGCCGTTGAACGCGGCGTAGACTTGGTGGAACGCGGCCGAGAAACTCTCCCAATCCATCGCCGGTTTGATCGCGGCTTGGATCGCGCCGAGGCCGTTCTTGCCGTCGACCAGGGCCAGGATCGCCGGAGCCAGCGGCGGCAGTTTCAGCTTGATGGCAAGGCCGTCGAAGCTCGCGGTCGGCGCGCCCCCGGCAAGCCCGCGCGCCAGGGCCGGGAAGTCGACGTCGCGGCCGTAGGGGACGGCGCGCGGATCGTCCGGCTGCGCCATGCAGCCCGCCGCGCGGGCCGCGGGCGCCGCATAGCAGACATGGGTCTTGAGGTTTCCGGCGAGCAGCTCGGCGAAGGCGGCGCGTTCGATCGCGGAGAGCGGCGCGAGGCGTTCCAGCAGCGCCGCGTCGTCGAGGTATGTCGAAGGCTCGTAGCGCGCCGCCTCGATCAACGAGACGATGCCGAGGCCCGCGCCTTCGACCAGCGCCGCGAGTTCGCCCACCCGGTAGGCGCGGTCGCGGCTGTGCAGCAGCAGGTCGTAGAGCCCGGCGTCGCCGCCCGCGAGGTGGTCGCCCACCAGGGGATTGCGCCGCAGCCGGTTGGTCGCGGGCAAGACGCGCAACAGCGCCCGCGCCGTGGCGAGCCGCTCGGCGTCCGGCCGGTTCGCGCATAGGGTCCGCAGCATCGCCTGCGCGTCGTAGACGCCGGTGCGGCCGAGCTCGCCGTAGACCATCAGGCCGATGCCGCCCCCGGGCTTGAGCAGCCCCGCCAGCGCCCTCAGGCCCGCCGCCGGGTCTTCGAGGTGGTGCAGCACGCCGTTGCAATCGATGTAGTCGTAGGGACCGGGGGCGATGTTCCCCGCGTCGAGCAGCGAGCCGCCATGAAAGCGCGCGAGATGGCTCAGTCCGCGCGCCTCGATGCGCGCCCGGGCGATGCTCGCCGCCGCCCGCGACAGGTCGAGGTAATGGAGCTCCGCCGGCGCGCCGCGGTTGGCGAGCTGCTGCGCCATCATCACGAGCGCGTCGCCCGTGCCGCCACCGGCGATGAGCGCCTTGAACGGCTTCGCCCAGTCGCGCCGGCCCGCGAACAGGTAATGATCGATCTCGCGCACGTCGCTGGGCGAGCCCACGATCAGGCGCTTGTTCTCGTCGGCGGGGTCGCGCTGCGGATAGGGATAGGCTTCGTACTGATCGCGCACGCGGCCGGTCACGGCGCCACCGTCACGACGACCTTCCCCTGCGCCCGGCGCGAGGTCAGCAGCTCCAGCGCCCGCGCGGCCTGCGCGAGCGGTACGCGGTGCGAGACGTGCGGCTTGAGCCTGCCCTCCGCGTGCCAGCGCAGCAGCTCGCCATAGCCCGCCGCGACCGCCGCGACCTGGCGCCGGCGGTGCCCGCCCCAATAGATGCCGTGGACGGCGAGATTCTTGACCAGGAGGATGTTGGCGG